>Ga0080004_1122834_pt1 | contig 66878 bp, 56 predicted proteins | sample WasSprMetagenome_FD_69207 | JGI IMG/M metagenome (GOLD analysis project Ga0080004, IMG submission 69207) | Sulfidic aquatic microbial communities from Washburn Spring, Yellowstone National Park, USA - WS (SPADES assembly) (version 2) | ecosystem: Environmental > Aquatic > Thermal springs > Hot...
CGTAGCCTCCTTCCCTCCGGCGGCGTGGACGGAGTCCTCATACTCGGTAGCACCGGAGAGTTCTTCCACCTCCGGCCGGAAGAGCGGATTGCCGTGGCCGAGAGGGCCGTAGAAGCAGTGAACGGAAAAATGAAGCTCCTTGTGGGAACCGGCGACCTGCGCACGTCAGACGCCATTGCCTACACCAAGCACGCCAAACAGATCGGTGCCGACGCCGCGGTAATCATCTCACCCTTCTATTGGCCCCTGCAGGAGCGCCACCTGTATCGGTACTATGCCGACATCGCTGAAGCGGTGGAAATCCCGATCCTGCTTTACAACTACCCCAGCATGACAGGTGTGCACCTTTCGCCGGAACTGGTGCGCAGGCTGGCCTTGGAGTACCCGCATGTGGTGGGCATAAAAGAGACCATCGACAGTCCTACACACATAAGGGATGTGATATGCGCAGTGCTCCCAGAAAGGCCGGACTTCGCCGTTTTTGCCGGCGCGGACGAGCTTGTGCTTTACAACCTCATAGTCGGCGGCGCCGGCTCCATCGCTTCGTCCTGGAACTTTGCGTTCGGTTCCGGAACCGCACTTCACAAAGCCTTCTCCACCGGCGATATGGAAACCGCAAAGCGCGAACAAAAGCGCCTGTCTGTGCTTTCGCGAATCTATGATATCGACCCATGCTTGGGTACCATAGTGAAGGAAGCGCTTTATGCCCTGAATATGGGCCCGAAGCCGCACGCAAGGCCGCCAGCTCTCCCACTGAGCGACTCCGCCAGGGCGAAACTACGGGCCATACTCGCAGAGGCCGGACTTCTGAAAAACGAAGGCGCAGGGCCAACCAGCGGCTAGTGCGAGGGTTTCGGCGGTATGCTTCCTGGAGGTTCGAAAATGCCAAAAAACAACAGCAGCGATATTGTGGAGATAGACTGCCCTGTTGATGTGGACGATCTTCGCATCAACCAGAAAGTGAGGGTTCTTTTGCAGAAGTGCCCCCACTGCGGAGAGTGGACCGCCGGTCCCCTTGGCGACGATGAAAAGTACTTCTGCTGTGGCGAGTCTATGGACCCCTTCGTCGAGGTAGCGGGTGAGATAGAAATCGTCGGCCGCGTTACCAGAATAGCCGGCGGCGGGCAGGACCTGCACGAAATGGTTCAATTCCTCACAGATGAAGACCGCCGCAAGCTTAAGGAAGTTTGGCTTTCAGGCGGCGACTGGATCTCGCTTGCCGAACAGCTCTTGGAGCAAAGGCGGAAAGAGGGGCCTCCGCCAGGCTTCAACCTGGAGCCGCAGATTCCTGTTATCCAGCCGATTTTCGACGAGGAAGATGCCCAAAACCAAACCCAATAGCGAAAGCATTCCCCAGCAAAAGCCGAACACCCCCAGGAAACCGCCGCTTTCGCGGTTTGCATCTCGGGTTCTCCAAACCATCCAAACCCACAATATGATACAACCCGGGGACAAAATCGTGGCGGCGGTATCCGGGGGGGCCGACTCGTGTGCACTCCTACTGGTTCTCGCCGAACTGAAAGACGTTCTGGGCATAAGCATCCACGTCGGCCACCTCCACCACGGCCTGCGCGGCCGCGACGCCGATGAGGACCTGGAATTCGTGCAGAATTTGGCCCAGTCGCTTAACCTGCCTTTCAGTGCGGAGCGCGCCAGCGTGCCCGCCATAATGGATTCTGAGGCTATCTCCGAGGAAACCGCCGGGCGCAAAGCTAGGTACGCTTTCCTTTGCGCGCTCGCCAGAGAGATTGATGCCAACCGCATCGCCACCGGACATACCTCCACCGACCAAGCTGAAACCGTCCTTATGCGCGTCCTCCGCGGAACGGGCTTGGAGGGACTAAGCGGAATTCCGCCGGTGGCCACTGCCCCAGACCCAGCCGGCGGTCCTCCAATTCCGGTTATACGGCCCCTCATCGGCGTATCGCGCGGCGAAACCGAAGAGTTCTGCAAAGCGCACGGTCTTCAATTTCGCACCGATCCATCAAACTTCGACACAAGCCTGTTACGCAACGCTCTGCGCCTGGAGCTGATGCCGCTTCTCCGCCAAAAATGCAACCCCGATCTAGACACCGCCCTGTGCAACCTCGCAGAACTTGCCAGAGAAGACAACGCCCTGCTGGAACAGATAACTGATGAAGCCTGGAACTCGGCCGCGGTTCGAGATTCTCAAGAATGCATACTCCTCCGACACGCAGCCCTTCCGGAGTCAAAAGCTCTGCTCAGAAGGCTGATGCGGCGCGCACTGCTCCGCCTAAACCCCGCTCATCTGCCTCACTTCCAAGACGTGGAGCGGCTGGTAACTGCCTGCAAAGCCGGAACTCCAACACGGATGGACCTGCAAGGCGACATACGCGCTGAACTCAACAGAGGGATTCTTTCACTGTCAAAAAAGGAGGGCGCAAATTCCTTTTAACAAAAAAGCCCTGGTCGGAAGGATAATTCCGATTTTCCTCGAAATAAAATTTGTGAAGAATTGCACAATCGCAATTCCATTCGTATAAAACCAAGAGATTTTTGCCAAACTAAGGAAAGGAAACACACAACCAAAAGCGAAGTTAAGAATTTTGGGGGCCGCAAACGAGCCCCATAAAGGTGTATTTCACACCGGAAAGGAAGGAGTCGGAAAGTGCCGTTGCAAGTGATATTAACACTCTCAATGGTCATCTTAAGTGCAACCGCCGCACTAGCCCAGGGCGAGGCTAACATCGTACTGCCTCCCATGTCACAGAGCGATGTAACCATACTCTGGGGAGTGCTTGGCTCAGCCCTTATCGCCCTGGCGTACGGCCTTTACCTGGTAAAACGCGTTATAAGTCAAGACCCTGGATCTCCAGCCATGAGGGAGGTCGCCGCCGCCATAGAGGAAGGCGCAATGGCCTACCTTTGGCGCCAGGTCAAGACGATGATCTGGCTGGTTATAATACTGTTCATAGCCCTGTACCTCCTATACCGCCCCATCTACGGACATATGGGCAAGCCAGTGCTCGCTTGGGGTATAGCGATTGCGTTCTTGATGGGAGTGGGCGCCTCTTATGCCGCGGGATACGTCGGCATGTGGCTGGCCGTGAAGGGCAACGTCCGCACAGCAAACCAGGCCCTGCGCACTTTCAAAGGCGCACTTGAAACCGCTTTCCGGGCGGGCACAGTATCCGGAATGTTCACTGTCGGCCTCGGTCTCTTGGGGGCAACCATTATCTTTCTCGTATTCCGCGGCGACGCAATGCGCGTGCTGATCGGCTTTGGATTCGGCGGAAGCCTCGCCGCCCTCTTCATGCGCGTTGGTGGTGGTATCTTCACCAAGGCCGCAGATGTTGGCGCCGACCTGGTGGGCAAGGTGGAAGCCGGAATCCCGGAGGATGACCCGCGGAACGCGGCCGTCATCGCAGACAACGTGGGTGATAACGTGGGCGACTGCGCCGGTATGGCCGCAGACGTATTCGAATCCTACGAAGTCACCCTTGTGGCGGCTATCATCCTCGGTGCCGCCGCTATCAACGTGGTTGGCGAAGCCCACGTCTTAAAGCTGATTATGTACGCGCTGATGGTGCGTGCCGTCGGTGTCTTCGCATCAATCATTGGAACCTGGAGCGTCCGCGGCGCCGACAGGGAAGACCTGAACCCGATGCAGCCCATCAACCGGGGATTCTGGGTTTCGGCACTTATCGCCATCCTCGGCTTCGGGCTAATCAGCTACTTCTACATGAACGACATCCCTGTTCACAACAAACCAGGCTTCGGGTGGGAAGCTTACTTCTTCGCCACACTGATGGGAATTATTCTGGCCCTCGTCATCGGCTGGCTCACCGAGCACTTCACATCCACGGAAAAAGCTCCCGTAACCGAAATCGCCTACGCATCCAAAACCGGCCCCGCTACCATGATTTTAAGCGGATTTTCCGCCGGACTTGAAAGCAGTGTGTGGGCAATCGTGGCGATCGCCGCAACCATATTCGGTTCCGCAGCGATCTTCCACGGCAGCCTTGAGCTGGCGGCTTACGGAGTGGCGCTCTCTGGCCTGGGCCTGCTGACCACAACCGGCTTCATCCTGGCAATGGACACCTACGGACCGATATCCGACAACGCCAACGGAATATTCGAGATGTCCGGCGCTCTGCACGAGCGGGAGCAAGCCGGCGACTTCCTCCCCGGCCGCATCGTGGCGAAGCTGGACGCTGTGGGCAACACCACCAAGGCGCTAACCAAAGGTTTCGCGATTGCAACCGCGGTCATCGCAGCCGTAGCCCTCTTCCGCTCCTTCATGGACGCCACAGGTCTGAAACCCGAAAACCTGAGTGTGGCCGCCCCGGAGGTCTTCATAGGCCTGCTGATTGGCGGCGCAGTACCGTTCCTGTTCAGCGCCTTCGCTCTCAACGCGGTTAGCCGCGCGGCCTTCCAGCTTGTGGAAGAAGTGCGCCGCCAGTTCCGCGAAATCCCCGGCATAATGGAGGGGAAGAACAAACCCGACTACAGCCGCTGTGTGGCCATAAGCACCCGCGCCGCACAGAAAGAGCTCCTCGGGCCCGGCATCTTGGCCACATTCACACCCATATTGGTGGCCTTCGCCCTGGGATACAACGATCCAATCAAAGGAGCTGCTGCGCTCGCCGGATACCTGGCCGGTGCCATCCTCGTGGGTCAGCTTATGGCCGTTCTCCTGGCCAATTCCGGAGGCGCATGGGACAACGCCAAGAAGAAGATAGAAGAGGGCCTCTTCGGCGGCAAAGGAACCGACTACCACAAAGCCGGTGTTATCTGCGATACAGTTGGCGATCCATTCAAAGATACAGCCGGCCCTGCCCTCAACCCTATGATTAAGGTCATGAACCTCGTGGGCATTCTCATCGCACCGGTTGCAATCGCGCCTATACCGGGATGGGTGCGGGCGATCGTGGTTCTGGGCTGCATCGCCATATTGGCCGCTGCTGTAACCTTTAGCAAGCGCGGTTCCATTGCGGAGGAAGTTGTTCCGGAGCCGTCGAAGGTTGCTACCGGTGGCTCAGACTCTTAATCGCAAGCGGGGTATAAGGCGCTAAAAACAAGGGCGCAGGCGGAAAGGATTTCGCAAAAGCTGCCGCCTGCGCCCTTTAAGCCACCAAGCAGTAAAATCCGCTTGAGGATCAAGTTTACTTTCAGCAGGTGAAGACTGATGATAGAAGGCATTTTTAGCTTGCTGTGGTGGCTCATAAAGCTTCCCTTTCTCGTCCTCAAAGGACTACTGGAGATTCTGCTCTTTCCCGTCCAGGCGCTTTTGTGGCTTCTGGTGGCGTGCTTGTGGATTGGATTGGGAGCTTGGCTTGCAACAAAATTTCGCTTAAACCCGCTTCTCGGTGGAATACTCGGCTTCTTCGGACTCCCGGGTATACTGGTGTTGGCGGTTGTGGGCCTTGTTGTGGCGGCTCAGAATAAGTAACCGCCGAAAAGGAGCCTGCCCGTCGGAGACTACGCCCTCGGCGCCTAACAATACAGAATTTGTACAGCGTGGCGTTTGCGGAGAAGCGGAGCGTTGAGGGCGGTATCTTGGAGGTTTTGAAGCAAAAAGCGGGGAAACACAGGGTTTCCCCGCTTTCAAATGGCAGGGGAGACAGGATTCGAACCCGCGACCCTCGGTTTTGGAGACCGATGCTCTACCAGCTGAGCTACTCCCCTACTGCTTCGCTAGGATTATATCACAAAAGATGCCTGCTGACAACCCCCCGCATTGCTTTCATCAGGGCTTTTCAAAGTTCTGAACACCAACACTCGAGCCCCTTCTCTATCCTTCTCCCAGTGCCGGGAGAAAGAAGCATTCGGTTCTACCCTCCCGAAACCAGGAGACTGGCTAGAGACGAGGGCAAGCAAGCCATACACTTTTGAAAAGCCATGGCGCGCATAGCTCAGCTGTTGATATACGACGTACCTGCGTTTAGAATTCCAGGTGAGATAAATAAATCCGCTTGGTTTGGATTTCCTGCAATGCACTAAAGCGTTTGCCAAGAAGGGTGAATCTGAATGAGCAAAGATGCATTGGTCATAACCAACGCCAAAGTTGTTCTAAAAAACCGGGTTATAGATCAAGGTGCTGTTGTATGCGAGGACGGCGCCATTTCCTGGGTAGGGCCGGCCGATGACCTCCCCGCACAAAAAGCCGATGTTTTAGACGCCGGCGGGCGCGTTGTAATGCCCGGCTTCATAGACACGCACATACACGGATGCCACGGAGACGACGTGATGCTTAACGGGGAGGAAGGCCTGCGCAGAATGTCAGCCAACCTGCTTAGGTACGGGGTCACAGGCTGGTTGCCCACAACCGTTTCGGCTGTTCACGAAGACACACTCCGTGCCATCGCTTGGTGCCGAAATGCGGCCGGGCAAAACCAACTCGGCGCGGCTATCTTGGGCATTCACTTGGAAGGCCCTTATATCAACCCAAACAAGAAAGGAGCCCAGCCTCCGGAGGGAATCCGCCCGCCGGATGTGGATCAGTGCCTCAACTACATCAACGAAGCCGCAGGCATGGTTAAAGTGGTCACACTCGCGCCGGAACTCCCGGGAGCTTTTGACCTCATACGCATTCTGCGGGACCGAAGCATTGTAGTATCCCTGGGGCACAGCGAGGCAGACTACGAAACCGCCGTCAACGCAATCGAGGCTGGAGCCTCGCACGCCACGCACCTGTTCAACGCTATGCCGCCGCTTCATCACCGCAAGCCGGGGCTGGTGCTGGCCTGCATAAACGACCCCAGGGTGAAAGTGGAGATCATCGCCGACGGCGTGCACCTCCACCCGGAGCTGGTCCGCATGGTCATCCGCTCCAAAGGCGAAGACGGGGTTATTTTAATCACTGACGCTATGTCGGCCGTGGGATGCCCAGACGGCGTGTACACGCTGGGCACTCACACGGTGTACGTCAAGGGGGACCTGTGCACCCTCGCCGACGGAACAATCGCCAGCAGTATGCTCACCATGAACCGCGCAGTCAGAAATGCGGTTGCATTTGCCGGTGCAGACCTGCCGCAGACCGCGCGCATGGCATCCGAACTCCCTGCAGAAATCTGTGGTGTCTCCCACCGCAAAGGCTCGATCGAAGTCGGAAAAGACGCAGATTTGGTGGTTTTGGAGCCGGATTTCAGCGTGTGGCGTACTGTTGTACAAGGGCAGGTGGTGTATCCTCCGAACGGGTGCTAGGGGGTCGGCTCTGTCAACGTTCGCTTCCGCGGGCGCAAAAGCCACATGTCTTTGTAGAATTCGCTCTCGGCGCCAGAAACGGAAACCTGCGGGCCTTCGGTAGCACCAAGCCTCGGTGGGGGTGCGGTTGCCGCTCCAGGCGGTGCGGCGCCGGCCCGCGCAGTTTCGGGAACCTTGCCGCCGGTGAAAGTATCCTGCAAACGAAGGTACTTCACATGGCCGTCAACAAAGGCATAGTTACTGCCGAGGTTGTGCAGTGCGCGTGCAACCCCCCAAGATGTATCCCAGTCAGGAGGCGTGATGCCGGGTTCGGTCAGGTGAAACCAAACGTCCACCTCCTGGCTTTGGTTTCCGGGGCGGTCGGGAGGGTTTGGGGGGTTGTTGGGATAATCGCGCATCTTCTCAGCCAGAAGTATGGTGGTGGCCGCATCCTCCACATCGTAAAGAAGTGCGGGTTCTGGCGGTTCCACAGCCGCGTAGTTAAAAGGCTCCGTTCCCGGTTCAGCGCCCAACAATTGGTTGTTGATAGCGTAGTTCACCCGTCTCGTCTTCACACCGTTCTGGTTGAACGGCTGGTGCACCGAATAGCTTTCGGTGTCGTTTGCCGGACAGGAAAAAACACTGTCGCTGCGCACGTACGGAGACAGCAACACGTCCCACCAGCTATGGTTCAAAACCCCGAACGGGCTCCGCTCCCTTCTCCAACTGTTCGGGAACCTCTCGTCCCAATCCTGAAGGTAGGATTGAAACGCACTGGCAAGCTGACGCAGGTTGGATTGGCAACTGCTTGCGGCGGCGCGTGCTCGGGCCTTGGCAAGCACAGGATACAGTATGCCCGCTAATACCCCAAGCACGGCCATAACCACAAGCAACTCTATAAGCGTGAATCCCCGCTTTACCCAGCACATCGCCTTATAATCTTTCTCCAAACAAACCTGCTGAGCAAGTATATGTGCGCCAGACCTCCCAAGTCAATGCCGGGAAGGATAATCCCAACCGAAGGCAGAAACGGCTTGTGGGACCGATGAAATCTCGGTTCCCTCAATTTGTGATACGCAAACAACTGAGAAGTTCTAACAGAATTTACAGAGGTTGAATGGCATGAGGCGAAGGATAGGAGTGCTCTGCAGCGGCGGCGACGCTCCCGGAATGAACGCCTGCGTTAGGGCAGTCGTAAGGGCAGGAGCAAGCGAAGGCTGGGAGGTTCTTGGCATCCGCAGGGGATACGCGGGTTTGCTGGAAGGCGACGCCGAGCCCCTGAACAACAGGGCCGTGGGAGGCATCCTCAGACACGGCGGCACCATACTGATGACGGCCCGCTCGAAGGAGTTTGAAACACCCGAAGGTCAAGCCAAAGCCGTAAGCCGCCTGAAAGAGCTCGGTGTGGAAGGCCTGGTGGTGCTTGGTGGCGATGGTTCAGCGCGCGGGGCGCTGGCGCTCAAACAGCGCGGAGTCCCGGTGGTTGTTGTTCCCGTAACTATCGACAACGACCTGGCAGCCACCGAAATGTGCATCGGAGTTGACACCGCGCTGAACACCATCATCGAAGCAGTTGACAAGATAAAGGATACAGCCGCGGCTCTCAGACGGGCTTTCGTTGTTGAGGTGATGGGACGGCAGTGCGGATATCTGGCGCTTATGGCCGCCATTGCAAGCGGAGCGGAGATGGTTATACTGCCCGAAATACCCTTAGAACCCGGACGCGTCCTTTCCGAATTGAAAGAAGCGCGGAAACGCAACAAGCCGCACTTCATTGTGATCGTGGCGGAAGGCGCCAAACCAACAGCAGAAGAGGTTTGCAGAGAAATCAACCAAGCCGCCGGAGAAGACGGGTTCCAGGCCAGGATCACAGTGCTTGGCCACGTACAGCGCGGGGGAACGCCTTCTGCGTTCGATAGGCTTTTGGCGTCGCGAATGGGGGCCGAAGCCGTTAAGCTGCTAGCATCCGGACAGCATGGGAGGATGGTTGTTCTGCGCCACGGCCAGATTACACACTGCTCTCTCGAAGATGCACTGCAGGCTGAACCGCCCCGGTGGGCCGAGCTTTACTCCCTGGCGGAGGTTTTGGCGCAATAAGAATTTTTGTGCTGGCAAGATGGCACTTTAAACCAAAGGAGGTGTGTTCCGTGCAGTTCATTATGTTCACAAAGATGCTGGGCGAATACCCAGTGCCAAAAGTTGCAGAAATAGTAGCCGGGTTGGGCTTCTCCGGCGTAGACCTAACCGTGCGCCCCGGAGGACACGTGCTTCCAGAAACCGTTGAGAGGGACCTTCCATTGGCGGTGAAGGCTTTTCAGGAGGCAGGCCTATCGGTGCCTATGATAACCACCTCTATTACCAACGCCGCGGAACCGCACGCCGAAGCCGTGTTCGCAACCGCCGCAGAATGCGGTATCAAGAAACTGAAGCTTGGTTATTGGACCTACACCACCTTCGGAGCCCTGCGCACACTCATCGAGGAGATGCGAAAGCAACTAACCGGCCTGGCCGCTCTCGGCAGCAAATACGGTGTGCTTCCAGCCGTGCATACACACTCGGGCGACTATCTCAGTGCAAACCCAGCCACCCTGTACGACGTGCTCAGGTCGTTCGACCCGCAGGAAATGGGAGCTTACATAGACCCAGGGCATATGGCGGCCGAAGGCGGAATCTCCTGCTGGCGCCAGGGCATCGATCTCCTGCAGGAGTACATCTCGATGGTGGCGGTTAAGTCCTTTGGGTGGTTCAAGTCTGTGGACGAAAACACGGGAGAAGCCTCCTGGCACGCCAAACTTGTGCCCTTGAAGGACGGCATTGTGCCGTGGAGGGAGGTCTTCCAACTGCTAAAACGGATAGGATTCGACGGCCCTGTGTCGGTACACAGCGAGTACAAGGGATCGCACAGTTGGCGGGATCTTTCCACCGAAGAGCTTATAGAGCAGACCCGGCAGGACCTGGCCTACCTGCTATCTGTTGCTGGGTGAAAAACTGTTTGCACCCTCCACCACGAACACCGCCAACAGAACCGATGCCGCAAACGCGGCGGCAGCGCCAAATCCGAAAGCATAAGCCGCCCCGAACTTTTGCCACAGCAGTCCAGCGATAATGCTGGCCGGCAGGGCCCCAACGCCAACCGCAAAGTTGAAGGCACCGTAAGCCGTGCCTCGGAGGTGGGCAGGTACGATATCGGCCACAAAAGCTTTCTCAACGCCCTCCGTTAACCCGAAATACAATCCGTAAAGAGCAAACAGCACCCAGATATGCCAAGGATGTTTTGCCGCAGCAAAACCCAAGTAAACCATGGCGTACACCAGCCACCCGGATACTATAAGCGCACGCCGGCCAACGCGGTCAGACAGCATACCCAAAGGCATCGACGTGATCATTCTCACCGCGCTCAAAACCACCCAAACCACCGGCACAAGAGCCGTCGGCACCCCAACGTTCGCGGCGCGCAGCAGAATAAAAGCATCGCTTGAGTTTCCCAACGTGAACAAGAAGACAATGCCCAGATAGGCCCAAAACACGGGACCCAACAGCCTGGCCGATTCAAGCGACAGGGTTTTTGTGTCCGCATGACTAACCGTAGGGCGAACCTCTCGCACGAACAGCCAAAGGACCAAGACGCACGCCGCCGCAGGCACAGCCGACAGCGCAAACACCAAACGAAGGTTTTTGTTTAGCAGGGCAAGGAGGAGCGCTGCAGCCAACGGTCCCGCAATAGCACCCGCGTTGTCCATTGTGCGCTGCAAACCGAAAGCTGCACCGCGGCCGTTCTCTTCCACAGAATCGGCAAGCAGGGCATCGCGCGGAGCGGTGCGGATTCCCTTTCCAACCCTGTCGGCAATTCTAACGGCCAAAACGTGCCAAGGTGCGCTGGCAACAGCCACCAGCGGTTTTGAAACAGAAGAGATGGCGTAACCAGCAAAAACAATGGGCTTCCGTACGTTTAGTGCGTCCGCAAGAGTTCCACTAAACAGCTTTAGAAAGCTAGCGGTGGTCTCAGCAAAACCCTCCATAACTCCCAAGAAAGCCTTGCTTGCCCCCAACTGCACGGTTAGGAAAAGCGGCAGTAGCGGGTAAATCATCTCGGTGGAGAAGTCCGTCAGGAAGCTGACCACCCCCATAGCAAAAACATTGGCGGAAAACCGTGAACTTAATTTGCGCATCTCAACCCCTTTGATCAGTGTAAGGATCATTCTGCATCGTCAGGTTTGCAGTCGAGCAGTGCCTCAGAAACCCGCAACACTCAAAAATTTCGCTGCCGCAAGCGTTGAAACCTCCACAGGCCGAAGAAAGCATGCCCGAGGAAGCATGCAGTTTGTTTTGGCCGTGCGCACCTAGACACCCAACGCCTCGGCTCGTTATAATCTAATCGCACATTCGCTACCAGCAAACGTTTTACGCATTCACTCGGCGGTAATTTGCTAGGCTCATGAGTCATTTCGCTAATCCGTTTATCAAGGTCGCGGTTAAAGAAACTGAGGGGGTAACAACTGTAGAGGTGTCTGGAGAGGTGGACCTTGGTACTTTGCCGCACCTGCAGAGAATGCTTAACGAAGCATTGGAACAGGAGACCCGCGACATAATTGTTGACCTCAGAAGCGTAAGCTTTATAGACAGCTCTGGAGTTGGGGCCTTGATAGGCGCTAAAAAGAAGCTACTTGCATCCCGCGGCGAGCTTCATGTTGTGTACGGCAACGAGCAGATGCGGCGCAAACTAGGCATAATGAAGCTCGGCAGCATACTCTGCCTCCACGAAACGATAGAAGATGCCCTGCGGGAAATCAAAGAAGGTTCGGGCGCCCAACAGAACCATTAACCCTTTACCCTTACGTCGCCGACCCGCCGCGTCACTCCACGGGAGTCGAAATACTCCAAAAGCGGCACAACAACCTTTCGACTGGATTCCAAAACGTCGCGGAACTGCGCCACCGTAATAGTCCCCTGAGCTTCCAATATCAGCCTAAGCCTTTCCTCCGCGGCGGAAACGCTGTCTTTGTGGAGGTAAAGCCCCTCCGCTATTTTCACCAAAATCCCCTGCTCCACCAACGCGTCGAATACGTCCGAAGCGTCTCGGCTTTCCACAGCCTTAAGGACCTCCTCCCTAGACGGCGGGCTGTAGCCCGAGCGCAGATAAAGCTCCAGGATTACCTGCGCTGTTCGCTCCTGCTCTGGAGAAAAGATAACACTGTGGGAAGCATCCGATACGGTGCTCTCGTCAACCTTTATGCGCCCCTGTGAGGCCCACAACTCCAAAAGCGCGGCCCAAACTTTGGAACTGCATTTGGGTGCAACACGGCTTTTCAGCTCCTCCCGCCCCATACCAAGCCTAAGCGGATTTGCCTGGTGGTACTTCTTAAGAACCTGCTCCGCAGTCTTTGACGCCTCCTCCACCGCACTCGAATGCAAGTACCCGCCGCCAACGTTGAAGGCAAGGCCCACAGCCTCCAAATCAGCCAAAATCCGCCGCGCCTGCGCCAGGTCCAGCGCAAGTCTGGAAGCCACATCTTCTGCCGAGGTTGGCACAAGCCCCTGCTCTGCCAAAACCTGAGCCGCCTGCACCTCGAGCGAACCGCCCTTCAGCGCCCGAAACTTCTGAAGCACCCGTTCATCGTGCCTTCTGTGCCGCTTGGGATATGGATCCAGTATAGTGCCTCCGCCCAAAGTCTCCATAGGGGAGTACAGGCGAAGTATGTACAAGTCTCCACGCGCAACCGCAACAGGAGACTCCAGTTGAAATTGAACCGGAGCGCTGTCGCCCGGCAAGAGTTCGTCGCGGTCCAAAATGGCCACGCGCCCGATCACTTCAGCCGTTCCGGTATGCAGTCTAATCCTCGTCCTGTGCTTAAGCGAATGCGAAGCCCTTTCAAGAAGCAGCAACTCCGCATCCAAAAGATAGGTTGGCTTGAGCCATCCTGGTTGGACCAGCACCGATCCCCTGGAAACCTGAGATACCTCAACCCCAGCAATGTTGACTGCCAACCTCGTACCGGCTGAGGCCCGCTCCACTTTCCTGCCGTGCACCTGAAGGCCGCGCGCTCGCGTTGACAAGCCCGCGGGTTGAAGCTCCAGAGCATCTCCAACGCTCACGGTGCCGCTCCACACAGTGCCAGCCACCACCGTCCCGAAACCCGGCATGCTGAAGATGCGGTCCACCGGCATCCGAAAAGGTCCCTCCGGGCTTCTCGTGGGAACGGCTTTCACCTTCTCATCCAGTACGGCAACCAAATTCCCAAGCCCCTCGCCTGTGACGGAACTCACCGGTACAATCGGGGCGTTCGCAAGAAAGCTTCCGGAAAACTGCTGGCGGATGTCTTCTTGAACCACGTCCAGCCAATCTTGGTCCACCAAGTCTATTTTAGTTAGAGCTACCAACCCGTCTTTAACCTGCAGAAGCCTAAGGATATCGAGGTGTTCAATCGTCTGCGGCATCACCCCTTCGTCAGCGGCAACCACCATCATAACCAAATCCATGCCGCTGGCTCCCGCAAGCATATTTTTGAGAAAGCGCTCGTGCCCTGGCACATCCACTATACCAACTTGAATGCCGCTCGGCAGGGTAAGATGCGCAAAACCGAGCTCTATAGACATGCCGCGCTCCTGCTCCTCCCGAAGGCGGTCGGTGTTTATGCCGGTCAGCGCCTTGATAAGTGCGGTTTTGCCGTGATCCACATGCCCCGCTGTACCAACCACCAAATACCGATCAGACATAGCGGTAAAAGTATAACATAACTGCCCCACATGCAAGCGCCAGCGCAAAGCAAATCTCACCAGCCGCTTAAAAATTCCACCCATTCGGCTGTTGCGGCCGCTGGCACAGTTCGAAAGAAAAAGGCGGGAAAGATTTCACTCTCCCGCCCTTGTGCAAACCGGAATGCCCGCCGGGTGGACCAATCCACCGCTTACAAGCGCTTTTGCCCAGATGCTATGCCCACCACATGGCGCCCGGCTGTTCCGTCATTATGCACTCTTTCAAGAAATTCACGGCCTTGGTGAAGCCCTCGTTTACGGACATCAAGCTGTCCTCGTGCTCGATTGAAAGCACGTAGTCGTAGCCCACCAACCTGAGGTTGCTCACTATGGCCTTCCAGGTATCGAGGTCGTGCCCGTAGCCAACGGTTCGGAATATCCACGAGCGGTTTATCTCATCGGCATATGGCTTCACGTCCAGCACGCCGTTGTACTTCGTGTTGATCTCATCGATGCGTGTGTCTTTCGCATGGACGTGGTATATAGCATTGCCCAGCTTCCGAATGGCGTAAACGGGATCCATCCCCTGCCACCACAGGTGAGACGGATCCAGGTTAGCCCCGATTATTTCGCCAACGGCATCGCGCAGTTTCAGCAAACTCTCCGGGTTGTACACCACGAAGCCGGGGTGCATTTCGAAGCAGATTTTGTTAACCCCGTAGCTCTTCGCCTTGGCCGCCCACTCCTTCCAGAACGGGATGACTTTCTCCTCCCACTGCCACTTCAGAATATCGGTGAAATCCGGAGGCCAAGGGCATGTCACCCAGTTCGGAGTCTTGTCGTCCGGACCGCCACCGGGGCAACCGGAGAAGTTGATAACCCTATCCACGCCCAGCATCGGCGCAAGCCTCAGAGTCTTCTCGAATGCGGCCAGATGCTGATTGGCGATGTCCGGATTTGGATGCAGAGGATTGCCGTGGCAGGAAAGCGCGCTTACAATCATCCCGCGGCTTTCCACAGCGCTCTTAAACCTGTTGCGCGCGGCTTCATCCTCCAACAGCCTGTCAACATCGCAATGGGCGTTTCCTGGGTATGCGCCGGTTCCTATCTCAACCGCTTCGCATCCCGCCGCTTTAACGTAATCCAGCGTTTCCTCAAGCGGTCTTTGCTGGAACAGAACCGTAAAGACTCCCAACTTCATAGCCATATACCCCCTTCAGGTATTTCAAGCTTCAACATGCCGAACCGACCGCCGCACAGCTTCACAGCCGTTGCGGCAGTCCGGCCGCCAAAATCGTTTTTCTACTCGATTGCCACCTGTTCCCCTGTCTCTGCAGACTTGTAGATTCCATCGAGAATCTTCATAACATCCAGGCCGTGTTCGCCGGTGGATATCGGTTCGGTATCGTTCTTAACGCACTCCACAAAATGCAGAATCTCCTGCTCGTGGCCCGAAACGCGCGGGAACTGCGGCGTAATATCCGCCTGGGTGCCCTGAAGCTGTTTGTAGATGCGCAGAGGCTCAAGGTCTGCACCGCCCTCGGTGCCCAGAAGCGAGCTGTACATCATATCGTGCTGGATGTACGATGCCCAACTGGCTTCCAGAAACACTGTGGCTCCGTTCGCGAAGCGTATCAGCGCCGCCGCCATATCCTCCACATCGAAGGTTCCGCCCTCCACAGGCGTGCCCCATCCGCCTTGGCCCAAACCGCGCGGGCCGAACTTCGCGTAGGTAACTCCAACAACCGAAACGGGCTTCGGGTTCCCCATAAGATACATGGTCACATCCAACATGTGCACGCCGATGTCTATCAAAGGCCCTCCGCCGGACATCGACTTTGTGGTGAACCACCCTCCCATTCCGGGAATCCCCTGGCGCCGAATCCAGCCGGTTTTGGCGAAGTAAATTTCTCCAAGCTCGCCAGCCTCTATAAACCGCTTCAACACCTGAGTATCGCCGCGGAACCGGTTGTTGAAAGCCATCATCAGCTTGCGGTTGGCCTTCTTTGCGGCTTCCACCATGGCGGCGCCCTCAACGGCGTTCATGGCCATCGGCTTTTCGCACACAACATGCTTGCCGGCCTCAAAACAATCTATCGTCACCGGCGCGTGGAGATAATTCGGCACGCACACGCTCACCATGTCAATTTCGTCCATCTTCAGCATCTCTTTGTAATCGGTGAATACGTGCGGAACACCGAATTCGTTTGCAACACGCTCGGCTCGGCCCTTGTCGATATCGCAAACGGCAACAATCTCAGCATGAGGGCTTTTGGCGTAACCCTGAAGGTGCAGATACCCAATTCCCACGCCTATAACTGCCGCCCGCACCTTACCATCCATACTGCAAAACCTCCCAAAGCTTATTCCTGTTGCAAAGCCTCGTACTTCTCCAATAGCTCTCTCAAAGCACTCCTCTGCAGAACGGAAAGCCAAACCGGCAGCCACAAAACCAGAGGCAACCGAATGGCCGCCGACACCCAAACCGACACCATTATAACAGCGGCAATCCCCAGTGTAAACAAAGGGTTGTCAAGAACCAGCAGTACCGACTGCTTAACGCTCCACAGAACAGAGCGCCGCTTCTCCAGCAAAAGCGGGAGCTGGTAAATTTGAGACAGGACCCAGAGGATGCCTAAGTATCCTAAAACCACAGCACCCGTCCGAAGCGCCCAAGCTCTCGAAGTCGCCAGGTAAAGCATGTCCAGCGCAATCACAACCAGCACAAACGCGTTGAGCGCTCCGGACTTAAGCGAAATCAACCAGTTGGCACCCATTCCCCGGAAGAAATTGGTGAACGCAACCTCGTTCCTATCCACCATGCTCTTCGCCATCTCCAAAAGTCCAGAGGCGAACACCGCCGCCAGCACCAAAACAACAGCCGAGCGGACCACCGCCCCAAACACAGCCGGAAAAGGGCCTTGCCAGCCGCGAATGGGTGCCAGCCACCATATCACAACCGGCGTCAGTAGCAGGGAAACCACAAAATTCACCGCAACCGCAGGACCCAGATAGTCGTAGCATGCGGCAAACGACCGGCGCACCACCCTGATTACGCTGGGCCGTGCGGGAACACCAGATGCGGCTTCTTCATTGTGAGTGGGATTCTCCATTACTCAGCGTTGGATTTGGGCTGTATCACAACCTTCATCGCACTGCGGTTTCGGCTCGTGCTCAGTGCCGTGTCAAGCTCAGCAATGTCGAACCTGTGGGTGATAAGCTTCTCGGGTTTCACCCACCCAAGCGACAAAGCCTGCACGGCAGCGCTGTGTGTAAACGGATTTACGTAAGACCCAACTATGGTAAGCTCTCGAATAAACACCTCATAAGGCCTGATGGAGGCAACAGCGCTTTCCGGAGCCATTCCAAACAACAAGATGCGCCCTCCACGGCGCGCACAGCGCACAGCGTCTTCAAATACGTTCGGCATGCCTGTGCACTCCAGAACCACGTCGGCTCCGTCTCCGGTCAACCCCCTTGACGCCATTACAACATCTTGAGACATCGGATCGAGCACCGCATCAGCACCGTTCTCGATGGCGGTCTGCCGCCTTGCAGCAACCGGTTCGCTCAGTATAACGCGCCCGGCACCGCTGTGCTTGCACAACTGAAGCATTATCTGCCCTATTGGACCGCCTCCAAATATCAGAACCTCATCGCCGCTTTGGATGCCAACCCTTTCCAAACCGTGTATGCAACACGCTATGGGTTCTGCAAAAGCAGCGGCCTCCAGAGATACCTCGTCAGGAAGTCGATAGGCCTGCTTGGCCGGAACGAGGCAGTATTCGGCAAAACCACCATCGCGCGTAACACCAACGGCCTGCAGGTTCTCGCACAGGTTAATCCGGCCAAAGCGGCAGTGCCGGCACACCCCGCACGTAATGTTCGGGTCCACCGTCACCCGATCCCCGGGCTGAATATGAAGCACCTCACTGCCAACCTCCACAACCGTACCCGAAAGCTCGTGCCCGGGAACAACCGGGAACCTAACGAGAAACTCTCCATTGTATATGTGGGCATCTGTTCCGCACACACCGCAGGTGTGAACAGCCAAAAGCAGTTCATCCGGGCCGGGTTTCGGCGCGGGTCTATCCTGTATCTCTATGCGCCGGGGAGCTGTTAACACGGCGGCTTTCATTGAAACCTCCTCTGAGCAACACAGATCGAGCGGTCGGCACTGGGTGCAACCAAACCGTGCGCGGCCGCAAGTTCCACAAACTTCCGCAAACCAGCCTCGTCTTCTGGCGTAAGCATGTAGCGCAACACTCCGCGAAAATAGTGGTCCAAAACTTCTGGCTCAAGGCCCAACCGCTCAGCCTCCAAGCGAACAACCTCGCCGAGACGCTGCTGGCCCTTCTCAACGCTGGTAATCAGAAGCCCATATACCTCTCCTACCAGCAACGGATCTCGCACGGCACACAGGGCGTAAACGAAGGGCAAACCGGTCAACTGGTACCACTCACGGCCCAGGTCGAAAACATCCACGCCCGGTGGAGTGGAAGACGTGAGGGCAGAATCTCCTATAAGAAGAGCTGCATCGCAACTCAAAAGCATGGTATCGAGTTCTGGCTTGCAGCTAACGAATTCTGGCTGGGCTCCGTACAACTCGGCGAGCAGTATGCGTGTGAGTGCGGCTGCACTGCGCGATCCGCGGTCGAGTGCAACGCTCCTCACACGAGACAGCTCTTTGGCGGCGAAGAGCTTAACGCTCATCACTTCGCCGCTGGCGGCAATACCGATCCCGGGCACAATAACCAGTCCATCTCTGCGAAAACACTCAACCGAAGAGACCACGCCAGCGTCGAGATCCCCGCGGCAGAGCATTTCCACCACAGCCGACGGAGTGGCAAGCGTTATCTGCGGCCGGCGGTCGAGGGGTATACTCCCCATGCCAAACAGAATAGGCTTGGTGTTTGCATATTCAAGCAAACCGATACGCAGGCTTTTATTCGCGAAAATTCCCTGTTCAAACATAAACGTCCAAAATCGCCATCCCGGAAAAAGCCAGGCTTAAAAAGCCGTTGGCAGTAAAGAACGCCGCATCCGCCCTACTGAGGTCATCCGGCCTCACCATGCGGTGCTGAACGAAAAGAAGTACACCGGCCGCAAGCAGGGCCGCAGTATATATCCAACCAAACCCCACAACATACTTGAGCCAAACGAACAAAAGCAGGGTTACAATGTGCATAGCCTCAGAAATCTTCAGAGCGGTTGCAATACCGAGACGCGCAGGAATAGAATGCAGTCCGTGGCGCTTGTCAAACGAATAATCCTGGCATGCGTAAATTATGTCGAATCCAGCAACCCAGAAAATCACCGCGGTGGAGAGAATGACTGCCGGCAGATCCAAACTGCCGCGAATTGCAATCCATGCGCCGGCAGGTGCAATGCCCAGCGCCAACCCCAAAAACAAATGCGACAGCGCGGTGAACCGCTTGGTGAAAGAGTACCCCCATATAACCACCAAAGCCGCTGGAGAAAGCATCAGCGCAAGCCTGTTTAACTTTGCCGCCGAAAACACAAAGAAAGCCGTGCTGGCAGTAACAAACACCCAGGCTTCAAGCAGTGAAAGGCGACCAGACGGAAGAGACCGGCCGGCAGTGCGGGGATTTAACGCGTCCAAATGCCGGTCCGCAATCCTGTTGAAACCCATCGCGCTGCTTCGGGCGCCGACCATGGCCGCCACTATCCACAGAATTTGAGAAGCACTCAGGCCGTTTTTACCGGCCACCGCGGCGCTGAGTAGAGCGAATGGAAGCGCAAACACGGAATGCTGAATTTTGACAAATTCGGCAAACTCCGCCGCCTTTAGCAGTGCCGCGTGTATCACTCCGCTCTTTGCCGGCTCGGTTTTATCCGAAGGATCTACTGCCATATCATCAACCACTTTGGTTTTCCATTCCCGCCCCGCGCACTCCTGCGGAAAAGCGACTCCAAAAAAGGAGTAACAACACCATTCCGCTAAAATATATTACGCGCAGTTCTCAAAATGATGCTACCTTTTCTGTTTTCACGCCTGCTGTTAATAAGCGCAGCCTTTGTTCTTTACTCCGCGGCATACACAACAGCCGCATGCGAAGCAGCCAAGGCCAACCAGCAACCGCCGGGACCAAACATCCGCAAGCTGGACAACGGACTGACACTGATAATCCAGGCTGACCACTCATCTCCCACAACTGCTATCGAAGTTTGGGTACACAGCGGCAGTGCCGACGAAGCACCGAGCGAACAAGGCGCCGCGCACCTCTTGGAGCACATGCTCTTCAAAGGCAGTAAATCGCTCAAAGCCGGTGAAGCCGACCTTGCGCTGGAGAACCTTGGCAGCTCTTTGAATGCAACCACATCCAAAGATTGGATTCGTATTAACACCGTGGTCGCCAGCCGCTTTTTGAAGGACGCCATGCCCGTGGTCGCCGAACTAGCGCTTAACCCCACCTTTCCCGCGGAGGAGTTGGAGGCCGAACGCAGAGTTCTTCTTGACGAGCTGGCATCCACCTCTGCCGACCCAGTGCGCACAGTGGCGGAGCGCCTCGAGGCACTGGCTTACGGTTCCCATCCATACGGTCGGCCAATCCCGGGAACACGGGAGGCCGTGGTCAAGCTAACAAGGCAGTCTTTGATAAGCTTCCACCGAAGGAACTTCGTGCCGGGCAACATGACGGTCGTAATCGCCGGAGATGTCGAACCTGAAGAAGCAACCAGATTGGTTCAAAAATACTTCGGTGCGCTCAAAGGCTCCTCAGGGGGAAACCGCGCCGCCGCCCCGATGTGGACAAGCTTCAGCGGAGACAATACAGCCTCAGAAGCACCGAAAGAAGGCGGAAGAAACGCCGTCTGGTTCGGCTTTGCATTTCCCGCCCCCGGAATGGTCAGCCCGAAAGAGGTGCTGGTCATGGATGTACTGCACGCGCTTCTGGACCTCGGCCCTGGTGGCCGCCTGCCGAAAGCGCTTGTAAGCACCGGCTTGGTTCGCAGTCTCGATGTGGAGTACACAACACGCCGACAGCACGGCATTTTCACCGTAATTGGCCTGGCGGACCAAAACCGCCTCGACGAAGTGAAAACCCGCCTGTGGGATGAGCTGGAGCGCGCAAGAACCTTTCCGCCATCCGCATCCGAATTTGGCTCCGCGCAGAGGCGTCTGCTGACGGACTATGCGTTCAAAACGGAAACGGTGGGTGGTCGGGCTTACTTCCTCGGATTCCACGCCGCGCTGGGAAGCCCGGCAACCGGCGCTGATTACCCCAACCTAATCCGCAAGGTAACCCCGGAGGATGTGAGAAAAGCGGCCGAGGCATACCTAACCCCTGAAAATGCGGTCATGTTAACCGTGGAGGCATTGAAACCCAATGGGTAAGCATCCTGCGCCCCGGAACAGCCGCTCCACCAGAATAGTCGGTGGCAGGAGTGCTCCTTTCCGCATCTTCGTGCTGTGCTGCGCCATCCTGGCCGCGCTTTTCGCCGTCGGTCTGGTGGCAAGCCCGGCACACTGCCAAAAGGTGGAGCGTGCAGTCCTATCCAACGGCTTGATAGTTGTTGTGCGCACCAATCCCGGCGCGCAGATTGCCGCCGCATCGCTTTTCGTACGCGCAGGCGCCTTGGACGAAACTGACTGCCCTGCCGGTTCGAACTATCTGCTTGCAAATATTCTCACAGAGCCGTCGGCGCACCCAAGGGCGCGGGACTTCACCACGCTGAGGGAAAAAATCGGCGATGCACTGCGTATAAACCCCGCCGAGGAGTATACAGAGTTTTCCTGTTCGATGCTGACGGAATACCTGGAGGACGCCTTAAACCTTTTGGCGTATATGGTAACCGAGCCGAGAATCAGGCAGTCCGATTTGCAAAAATACAAGGAATTTGCCCTCCAAGAGCTTTCAAACCGAGACGGATTCCAGCTCGCGAGAGATGCTTTTCTATTCCGGTCCTTCCAGGGTTCCAGAATGGCCCTGCCGGTGCAGGGAACTTCCGAGACGCTTCAGCAAATTCAAACCCAGCATCTGCTCTCTTTTTTCCAAAACTATTACAGTTCAAACAACATGGTGCTAGCCGTTGTATCCAACCGCGCCCCTGACGCAGTCATATCAATGGCGGAGTCTGCTTTCAAAAAGATAAGGCCGGTGCCAGAGCGTCGGCGCAGACCGGCGGAGGCCTCGCCGCCAAATGCCGCAACCGAAGTGCTGGAGCGTGCGGTTGCCTCCGCAGTTCTGATGGTGGGCTTCAGAACCTGCGGCCTGAAGGACCCCATGTATCCGGCCTTAGTGGTATGCAATGCGATCGTTGGCGGGTGCAAAGGCTCTCGCCTGTTCCGGGAACTGCGCCAAAAACGCGGCATAGGGTATGAAGTTGGAACAATGCTGTACACGCTTCAAAATACTGGCTATATAATTGGATACGTGATTACAGAGCCGGAAAAGAAAGGGCTCTGGGGAGAACCGCACCCTGTTCTTGAAACAGCCCGAAAAACTATCGAAGAACAGTTCCGCGCTGTCGCATCCGGCAGTGTATCCGATGACGAGATAGAGAGGGCGAAGAAGTACGTCATCGGAGCTTACGCCCTCAGGCACCAGAGAAGCGCTGACCAGGCCTTTTTGCTCGGGTGGTGGGAAACCTGCTCCGGAAACTACAAAGGTGATGAACTTTTCACGCAGAATATCGAAAATGTACGCAAGGAGGATGTAATACACGCGGCGAAGAAATTTTTTGATAAAGCAGTGGTAACACTGATCCTTCCCGCAAAAGCGCCGAACCAGTAAAGGATGCAGCCCTGCCGATGATCGAACCCAAAGAACCAAACTGCAGGTGAGCACATTTTCCGAATTCTTCTGAAGCTAACTTAAATAAACATAAGCCAACACAGGGGAACTTGAAAATGAGACTTAGGTTGTTCGCGGCATTAATTGCAATCGCACTTTTGCCGTGGGGAGCTAAGGCCCAACAAGACACGGAAAACAAACCAACACCCCAACAGGCGCGGATGTACCGCAGTTTAACAGCAAGCATAACCCCGCAGGGTATCTACCGCCACATGAAGGCTCTCTCCGCCTATCCATCCCGTGTAGCGGGGTATCCCGGAGCCGATGCTGCGGCGCGCTACATAGAACAGCAGTTCCGAGAAATCGGCTTACAGCCGGTTTTCGGAGATAAGTTGTCGGAAACGTTCGACGTCACTGTTCCTATAGACCAAGGGGCATCACTCACCATCCACGGCCCAAACGCTAAAACGATAAAGCTGTATTCCCTCTGGCCGAACGGCGTCAGAACGTGCCAGCTTCCGGAGGAAGGCCTGACGCTTCCGCTAATCTACGGCGGTAGCGGGGCCATCGGGGAGCTTAACGGCCAAACTGTGGAGGGAAGCGCCGTTCTGTACGACTTCAACTGCGGCTCGCAATGGCTTAACGGCCCGCGCCTTGGGGCTAAGGCAGTTCTGTTCATAGAGCCTGACAGCACTCTCCGCGGCGAAGCCGAGGCGAAGTTCCTCACGGTTCCCCTGAATATGCCCCGCTTCTGGGTCAGCAGAAAGGACGCCCCAGCACTTATAGCACTGTGCCGCTCCAGCAAGCCTCCCATCGTGACTCTGCACGCAGATATGTCCTGGGAGGTCCGAAAGGCCACCAACATCATCGGAAAGATAGAGGGCACGGACCCCAAACTGAAGGACCAAATCATCATCGTAGAAGCGTTCTACGATTCGATGTCGATAGTGCCGTCTCTGGCGCCGGGAGCCGAGGCAAGCGCAGGCATATCTGCACTCCTAGAGCTGGCACGCACCTTCATGCAGCCGGAGCACCGCCCGAAGAGAACGGTGTGGTTCATGGCAACCTCGGCCCATTATCTCGGCCTCAAGGGGATTCGCCAGTTCCTGGAGATGCATTGGAACGAGCTGGAGCAGAACACCACGCGCCAAAACATCAAAGAATGGCTGCATGCGAAGATGCCAAGCGTGTTCCGTTGGCAGCCCAGAAAGGTGCCCCAAATATACGAGTTTATAGGGCTTGACCTTGCCAGCCAGTCTAAGTGCGTTGGTGTCTTCTACAAAGGATGGTACTACGACTTCCGCGAGGACCTGCAGAGCCGCTACTCCGACATCGCCCGAGTTCACCGCGAAAACGCGGAAAAGGTTGCCCAAGTCCTCAACCTCAACATCGGAGAGCGCTTCGCAGATGGTGTAAACCCAATCTCCGGAAAAAGCTGGCGGAACTTCATCCCGGCTAAGCCTGCGTACGACGCCGAGGTGATAGCCCTTGCTGGCGGTAAAGGCATCACTTTCTCCACCACCGACGATGCCCGCATGACGGTGGATACCCCTCTGGACACTTTGGACCGCGTGAACTTCGCAAACCTGGCCGAGCAAACCCGGTTGATTGCATGCCTGCTTTGGCACACATTCGTTGATCCCAACGGCATCGGCATATCCGAGGGCACGCATTTACCCATCGTGGAACCAGCGGCCTTCGGCAGATTGAAGCTCCAAGGCGGCTTTGCCCGCGTAACCGGACGCGTGCTTGCTTTCAACCCCAGAAAGAGCATTGTGCCCAACGAACCCATCGAAGATTCCATCGCGGTGCTTCACAAAGGCCACAAGAGTTATATGGGCGTGCGCGGCGACCAGTTCGAAATGGTTCGCCACAGCAAAGACCCAAAGAAGACCGCATACTTCGAATTCACCGGTGTTCCCCCTGTAACGGCTTACGGTTGGCGGGCCAGAACCTATATAAGCGCCTACAAAGTGGCGAGGAAGACAGAACTCGTTCCCGTGGTAACCCGCGATAAGCTCACCCTCGAAGCTAAGCCAGTAATAGATCCGAAAACCGGAAAGCCCAAGATGAAGGTTGCCTGGAAAAAGGGAGAGCTGATATACGCTCCGGACTTGGGCGTTTCCGGCGGCAAGGAGAACTACCCAACCGATTTTGAAGTTACAACCGGCCACAAGCAAACCGGCGTGGTTGTATTCCGATGCCACACCACAGCCTTGTACGACCTGGTTGACCCGCAGTCTCTGCGCACCCTGCCCACGATAAACGTGCTGGATGCCGTCAGCAACGGCGAACCGCGAATGTACGGGTTCGCGAAAACCCGCCCCACAGAGTGGCTTGTCTCGCACGTTGAGGATGTTGCGCTGATATTCGCCCACCCTGGCGATGAGTTCACCCCGGAAACCCGGGTGAAGATACTTGGAAGCGCCGGCCCCGGTGCCATCCGCATGGTCCTGCTGAACTATTGGCCGCCGCATGCAGAAGCCGAAGCCACCAACCCCAACCCAGACAAAGTGTTCGCAGACCTAAAGCGCTACGCCGCGGAGAACCCCGATGGCTTGGGCTATGCACTGCGGGGCGAACCCATCTTTTACACACCGCTACGCGTGGCGCAGGATATGTGGGCGCTGAATGAATACCGCATATCAAAGCTCATCAAGCACCGCATAATGAATCCTGCCATACAGGACCTCCATAGGAAAGGCGGAGAGGAGATACGCGCCGCACTAATAGCCCTGGCAAACCGCCAGTGGGATGAGTTCGATGCCCGCTCTCGAGCCGCGTGGGGATACGAGTCGCGCGCCTACCCAGACGTCTTAAAGACCATGAACGACGTGGTGAGAGGAGTCATCTTCTACCTCTTCCTCCTCCTGCCGTTCTCCTTCTTCTTCGAGCGGCTCGTCATCGGATCGAAGTTCCTGAAGAACCAGGTTATCTGGACGCTGGTTATCTTCATCGCAATCTTTGCAATCTTCCGCTATGTCCACCCGGCCTTCGATATCAGCATCAACCCGATGATAGTACTGCTGGCCTTCGTAATGCTGGCACTCAGCGCTCTGGTCATCGCAATGATCGCAGGCCGGTTCGAGAAAGAGCTTAAGGAGTTCAACCAAACCATATCGGGTGTTCACCGCGTGGACGTGGGCCGCCTGAGCATAGCTTCAGCGGCGTTCTCGCTCGGTATATCCAACATGCGGCGCCGAAAGGCAAGGACCGTGCTTACAACGGTTACCTTGGTACTGCTTACGTTTACGGTCCTCTCGTTCACATCGGTGGTGCCGACCATCAGATTCAACCGCGTGCGTGCTCCGGGCGAGCCGTACTACAGCGGCATAATGCTGCGCACAGCCGAGTGGGGCGTGCTGGAGGAATCGGCCTACCGAATCCTCCGCGACGAATTCGGAAAAACCAAGCCGGTGGCCGCAAGAGCGTGGTTCTTCGGCACACAGCTCGGAGAGCAGTCGTTCATAACGCTGAAGCGCGGTGATAAGCGCTTCGACGCAAAAGCCATCGTCGGCTTAACCCCGGACGAAGAGCGCATCCTCGAACCCGGAAAGCGAACCCTCCTGGCTGGCCGGTGGTTCCTCCCAGGAGAAACAAACGTCGTCATCATCCCCAAGCAGATAGCGGATGCGCTTAACATACCGCTGGAACAGGTGGAGCGCGCCCAAATTCAGTTCAGCGGCGTGAATTACACTGTGATAGGCATCTTCGACAAAGACAAATTCAAAACCGTGACCGACCTCGACCGCGAGTGGCTGACCCCAGTGGACTTCATCCAGATGAACCGACTGCAGTCTCAGGGCCGCCAGCAGGGCGACGTGGAAGCAGGGTTCAGAGAGTACATACACATGGAACCCGATGCCTGCATACTGGCCCCGTACGATACGGTCCTGAACATGGGCGGCGAGGTGCGCTCGATAGCCATAAACTTCGTCAGAGCCGAAGAGGTGCAAAAGGTTCTGGACAACCTGATGCCGAGACTCGCGCTGAACCTCTACGGCGGTCAGGGCGGTAAAGTGTGGCGCTTCTCCACAATCGGAGCTTCCTCCGCAAAAGGCGGCAGTGACATCTTTATACCGATCATAATCGCCTCCCTGATCGTGCTGAACACCATGCTCGGCTCGGTGTACGAGCGCATCAAGGAGATCGGCATATTCAGTTCCATCGGTTTGGCACCGGGCCACATCGCGGCACTGTTCATCGGCGAGGCCATGGTTTACGCTGTGCTTGGCGCGGTGGCAGGATATCTGGTGGGCCAAGTTACTGCAAAAATCATAGGGGTGCTCGCCGCCCACGGATACCAAGGCTTCCAAGGCCTGTACCTGAACTTCTCCTCGCTCTCCGCCGTGCTTACAACCATAGTGGTGGCCGGAGTCGTATTGCTGTCTACGCTTTACCCCGCCCGCAAGGCCAGCGAAGTTGCAACCCCAGCCATCGAAAGAACGTGGCGCGTTCCGGAGCCCGATGGAGACGTGTGGAGAATAACCATGCCGTTCGCCGTTACAGGCATACAGGCAGCCGGCCTCAACAGCTTCTTGAGCGAGTGGTTCGAGGCCTACGAAGAGTACAGCATAGGCGACTTCGTAACCCAAGATGTAAAAACCGAGGACTCGGTTGACTACGAGCACGGTAAAGGCTACCGGATTTCGCTGAAGGCTTGGCTTGCCCCGTTCGACCTCGGCGTAAGCCAAACCGTGGTGCTGGAAACCGTGCCCACAACCATGGAAGATGTTTACGAACTGCTTCTCACCATACGTCGCGAAAGCGGAGACGTTTCCAACTGGAAGCGGATTAACCGCCGCTTCCTCAACACGTTAAGGAAGCAGTTCCTTATCTGGAGAACCCTGCGCGCCGAAGAACGCGATCGCTATCTGGCGAAAACAGCCGCTGATTCGGCGCAGTCAAGCTGAGCGCAAATAACCGCTCAGGCTGTGCTTCAAAAGCTTGCAGAAGAGGTGCTAAAAACACTCAAAAACATACAAATGCCCAAAAAGCCGATGAAGGTTTACTTTGTTGAGGAGGTAACACCCCTTGGCAGATGAACATGGCGATGTGAAAACTTCCGAAAGGCGGGAAGCCACGGATTCGCTTGAAGGTATCCGCGAAGCCGGCGAGGTAACGGCCACAGAAGGCCAACCGATAAAATTCGAAAACGGCTTCACCATGCGGGCCGTTATGGGAGCACTGTTCGTCACCTTCGTGATGCTCCCCGGAGGTATATACCTCGGCCTCGTGGTTGGAGCCGGTTTGGGGTCGGCGGCAGAGTGGGTTACAATCCTGCTGTTTTCCGAGCTGGCCCGCCGTTCTTTCGCGCCGCTCAAACGGCAGGAGATATACATTCTGTACCTCATGGCCGGCGGATTGGCCAACATGAGCATGGCGCATCTGGGCCTGGCCGGCGGCGCTTTCAGCAACTATATCTGGAACATTTACTTCCGAGATTCCGCCGCAGCCAGGGCTTTCGGCCTATCTCCATACATTCCGCGCTGGGTGATTCCGCCCCAGGGCTCGGAAGCCATTCTCAACCGCACCTTCTGGCACCCAGACTGGGCGCTTCCAATAGGCCTGTTGGTTGTGGGAACGTTCCTCGGGGTGCTTAACACCTACGGCCTGGGATACACGCTGTTCCGCATCACCTCCGACCTCGAGCGCCTCCCGTTCCCAATGGCTCCGGTTGCGGCCGGCGGAGCAACGGCGTTGGCCGAAGCGGGAACCAAGGGTGAATCCTGGCGGTGGAGGGTCTTCTCCATCGGCGCAATGATAGGCATCGTCTTCGGGTTCTTCCACACCGGCATCCCGATATTCACCGGCGCCGTGCTGCTCCAGCCGGTCCAGATTATCCCCATACCGTTCCTCGACCTGGTCCAGAATACCGAGCATATCTTCCCGGGCGGCGCAATCGGTATAGATTTGGGTCTGTGGCCGGTGCTTTCCGGATTCGTGGTGCCGTTCCCCGTGGTCGTTGGCGGAGCCGTGTCGTCCATACTCTCGCAGTTCGTCGCAGCACCCATCTTACAAAAGAACGGCATGTTGCCTATGTGGCGGCCGGGAATGTCGGCCATCTACACTCAGATGGTCACAAGCCTCGACTTCTGGCTGAGCCTTGGAATCGGAACCGGCATCGCCATCGGACTCATAGGCATCGGCTCGGTGGTAAGAACCGCCATCGTAGCCACCCGAGAGAGAAGGGCCACAGGGCGAACATCCCTCGGGTCGCTGACACCGCCTCCCGGACGCGGAGACATACCCATTTGGCTATCCTTGGTGTTCTGGTTCACCACCACCACCGTAAGCATCGCCATAACGCACTGGCTGGTTCCAAAGTTCCCGCTTTGGATACTGCTCGCCTTCGGTTACCTGTACAGCCCGCTGGTGTCTTACGTCTCCGCCCGAATGATCGGCCTGACCACTCGCGGTATCGGATTCCCAATGCTCCGGGAAGCGGTTATCATAAAGAGCGGATACAAAGGCGTGGATATCTGGTACGCCAACCTCCAGATGAACGACTACGGATACTCCGCCCAGTGGTTCCGCGAGGTAGAGCTTACCGGAACAAGCTTCCGCAGCATTCTGTACATGCAGATGTTCATGGCGCCGCTGACGCTGATTGCCAGCTTCCTGTTCTGGTCATACTTCTGGCACACCAACGTAATACCGTCTGCCCAGTTCCCATACGCCCAGAAGTTCTGGCCTCTGCACGCCACTACCGAAGCGATTTGGAAAACCGCCAACCAGCCCGGTGCAAACAACTTCTTCATGCAGGCCATAAAGCCCAACGTAATCCTCGCTGGTGGCATCCTTGCTTTTGCACTGTACGGTGGCTGTGCCGCCTTTAAGATACCGGTCCTCTACTTCTACGGATTCATGGGCGGGCTTGGACAGCTCCCGACAGGCGCCTTCGGCTCCCTCTTCGGAGCCTTCCTTGGGCGCTACTACTTCGCAAAGAGGCTGGGGGTTGAGAACTGGACCAAATACACCCCCGTGCTTCTGGCGGGGTTTGCATGCGGCGGCGGTCTCATCAGTATGGCGATGATCGCTTTTGCGCTGATTATCAAGGTAACCAACTACCTGCCGTTCTGAGAAACCATATGAATTTGCCGGATACAACAGCAGAACCGGTGAAGGCTGATCGAAAGGCCACCCTAATAGGCTGGCAGGGACTAACGGTTAGAGTGCCGAAGGACTGGAGCTTCGCCGCATACAGCGGTGATGCCAAATCGGGCTACTTCCGCGTCGAAAGTCCTGCCAGCGAAGCCCTTGAGGTAAAGTGGTCCGAGCAAAAAGGCCGACCGCTGCTGCGTCGGGTGCTTGGTGATTTTCGAAAGCGCCTTTTTAAAGATGCCAAGCGCTCCAAACTTTCGGTGGAGTTTGCAGAAAAGCCGCGCCCGCTGAGCCAACTGCGGTTCCGCGGCGCCGCACCCATAACGTTCAGGTGGAAAACAAACCGCACCGCTTACGGAGCGCTGTGGTACTGCGAGGAATGCCACCGTGTAACGCTGGCCCAAGTGGTCGGCACAGCATCCCAAACGCTTGGCTCGCTGGCGTTTGACATACTTTCATCCATCGAAGATCATCCGGCGGGCGATAAACTCGTATGGAGCGTGTACGATTTCACCTTCCAAGCACCAAAAGATATGCTTTTGGAAAAACACCAGCTCCAATCCGGCCACATACTAATGGAGCTACAGAACAAACGCGATAAACTGGTGGTGGAAAGGTGGGGATTGGCAAACCTGATATTGAAGAGAGATACCCCGTCGGGGTGGCTCTCTGGGGCCCTGTATCCCCACCTTAAGCCTTTCAAATACACCAAAGATGAAGAGGCCGTCCATATTCAAGGGCACGCGGGCGTTGTTTTCCGCGGGCAGATGGCGGGCATTCGATGGCTGACGGTGCGGCTGAAAGCATACACAGCACTGCGCCGACCGATGGATCGGGTTTTCGGCTACGGCTGGCACTGCCCCGAGTCGAACCGTGTTTTCGCCGCGTTAGCGATGTCTCACAGCGCAGAAAGAGCGGAAAATCTGGCGTCGTCGGTGGTGGAGTCGATATCGTGTCACTGATAGACAAGCTCCCTTACTTCATAACGGGCCGCAGAAAATCCACAGCCTCCCGAGAGGAGGTGCTGAAAGCGCGTCCTCTGCGCAACCCGGCTGTAACCTGGGAGCGCAATGAGCAAGGAGAGGTTGTGCTTAATATTCCGCTCCAAAAGGGACGCGTCCTGAAAGCCCTGAAGTGGTTTTTCCCCGCCCCGGATTACAAACAGCTCGTTTTGGACGAAATAGGCGGGGATATGTGGGAGCTGTGCGACGGCAACAACACCATAGACCAGATACGCCAGCACCTATCTTCAAAATACAAGCTGGAAAGGCGCGAAGCCGAGGCATCTATCTTGGAATACCTGAGGCAGTTGGCTAAAAGGCGCCTGGTTGTAGCACTGGGAGAACCATCCGCGGCGGCTTCTGCACCAATACAACAGCAAGACACCAAACCAAATCCCAAATCCGCACAAAAAACGCTAAAGCGGCGAAAGCCAAGCAAATCTGCGAGGTGATGTAATTTTGGCCAGACAAGAGTTTACAGGAAAAGAGCGCATCCTGCAGCTTCCGATGCGGAAGGCATTTGCAATAGCACTGCAGAGCATCCGAGTGCGCTTCTGGCGGTCTATGATAACGGCTGCCGGCATATTCCTCGGTATTGCCTTCCTTTCCTCCGTGCTCAACGGCTCTGCAATGCAGGAAATAGTAGCCAGAACATCCACAGAGAAGCTGGCGCAAGAGGTGAAGGAAGCGGCTCAGGCGCGCAACGCATGGCTGGTTGCCATGTCCCTAATCGTGTGCGCAGTTGGTATCTCCAACTCCATGCTGATGTCTGTAACAGAGCGATTCAAGGAAATAGGAACAATGAAGTGCCTTGGCGCGCTGGATGCATTCGTGCGCAGGCTCTTCCTCATCGAAGCCGGGTTCCTGGGCATTATAGCCTCTTTTTCTGGATGGTTTGTTGGATATGTGGCAATGTTCCTGCTCTACTGGGCCAGGCATGGGATTTCCGTGCCGCTGGGCGTACCACTAAAGACCACCGGCTTCTATCTGGTTGTATCTGTAGTAACCGGCACCGTGCTGACATTACTAGCCACTGTGTTCCCGGCACAAAGAGCAGCTAAACTGCCTCCAGCGGCGGCTCTGCGCAGCGAAATATAAGCCGATTTTTAGCACAATTTTGGTTATGCAAAACGATTAAATTTCGGAAGGAGATGAAGCTATATGGGAACTGTGTCCGAGTACATTGTAAGAACTAAGGACCTGGTAAAAGAATACGTAATGGGCGATAACGTACTGCGCGCGCTGGACGGAGTGTCCTTGGACATCCGCCGAGGCGAGTACGTATCGCTTATGGGACCGTCCGGTTCCGGCAAATCCACCCTCTTCAACATGATCGGCGGCCTCGACAAGCCAACTTCCGGCTCGGTTTTCATCAACGAGGTGGACATCGCTCAGCTAGACGCGGGCGAGCTTGCTTACCTGAGGTGCCGACAAATCGGATACATCTTCCAAACGTTCAACCTGATTCCGGTTATGACCGCGTTGGAGAACGTTACCCTCCCCATGATATTCGCCGGTGTTCCCACAGACGAAGGCATAGAGCGCGGTATCAAACTTTTGGAAACCGTGGGCCTTGGAGACCGACTTCACCACAAACCCTCGGAGCTCTCAGGCGGACAGCAGCAAAGGGTTGCAGTGGCGCGTGCACTCGCAAACGACCCGGGCATTATCCTCGCTGATGAGCCAACAGGAAACCTGGACCTCAAAACCGGAAAAGAGATCATCGAGCTTCTCAAACGCTTGAATGTAGAACAGGGTGTTACCATCATTTCTGCCACGCACGACCTGAAAATGGTGGACGTATCCGACAGAATAGTTCATATCCGCGACGGCAAAATAGAACGCATCGAGGACCGCGCCTCCATCCGCTTGGTGGTCGGCGAAATGTAAAAACGCCTCCCTCGTTAGGAGCTGAACATGCAGTATGCCGAATGCTCGGAGAAATTCAAAAGTGTGCTTGGGCTTAAAGTCAGCCCGGTAGCGGTAACCTACTCCGATGAACCCGCCAAAGGCGCGGTTGAAGGCCGATGGCGCGTGTGCGGGGCCATCCAAGATGCATCCAGAGGTGCGGTGATAAACCTAACCGCCCAGAATTCCCTGTGCGGTGGAGGAACATCTTACCTCGGATTGGCTGAACGGCCACCAGAGCAGAGAAAACCGCTCCTGGAATTTCTTGTGAAAGGCGAAAAGCTGTTTGCTAACCCGATTGCCGTTCACCGAATGTTCGCGCTGAGCAAGGCCCCGCCGCCGAAAAACATCGCGGACTATGTTATCTTCGCCCCGCTTGAGAAGGCCGAGCAGGAGCCGAATCTGGTGGTCTTTATATGCAACGCCGGCCAAGCCGCCAGACTTATCAACTTGGCATGCTATTCCGACGGAAAGCCCATGGAATGCGACCCGACCGGCGCTCTGTGTCAGTCCGTAATCACATACCCGCTGGTTACCGGAAAAGTTAACGTAAGCTTTGGAGATGTTACGGCAAGGCGGGCCCAAAAATACGCGGATGACGAGTTGTTTGTAAGCCTCCCTTGGGCGATTTTCCTGTCGGCGCTGGACAGCTTGGACAAGTGCTCCGCAGGAACCGCCAAATCCGAAATCCCGGCCTCCTTCCGGGAGGCTGCGCAGGCATCCGGCGAAGAGTTGCCTCCTTTGTGAGCACCCGGCCCTCGGTCAGCACTTCGGAACCGAACTTCTCTAAGGTGGGGCAAGGGATTTCCGTCCCGCTTGTTGGCTAAGGTATCATCCGGCAATATCTTCGCCGCCGTCAACGCCAATCACGTTCCCGGTAATCCAAGCTGTTTCCGGCAGGCAGAGGGCCGCAAGCGCTTTGGCAACATCCTCTGGCCTGGTAAGCCGGCGGTGCGGGTTTCGTTTTTGCGCTGTCGCTATCATCTCCTCGTGGCCGGGGATTTTGCGAAGAGCCGGGGTATCTGTCACTCCAGCGCGGAGGGCGTTCACCGTTATGCCGTACGGAGCCAGCTCCAAAGCCAACTGGCGCACGTGCGACTCCAAAGCGGCTTTTGCCGCAGACACAGGTCCGTACGAGCCCCACACCCTGGTGCTCCCAGAGCTGGTCATGGCAAATATGCGGCCTCCCTCGCCCATCAAGCGCCGCTGAATCAAATCCTGCACCCAGTAAACCAGGCTGTTCGCCATCACGTCCAGGGTCATCTCCATTTGCGCCTGGCTCACCCTGTCTGATGGAGACTCCGCGATGAAAGGCTTAAGCGCCCCGAAAGCCAGGGAATGAAAAAGCACGCGAACCGGATGACTGATGCCCTCCTCTTCCGCACGCTTTGCAATGGCATCAAGCACCTCGCTTCGCTTTTCTGCCTCCGCCGCATTCACATTGAAGAAGAAAGCCTCTCTCCCGAAGGATTTTATCTCCGATACAATTCTCTCCACATTCTCCATGGTGGCTCTGCGGTCCAGATGCACACCCCATATGTGCATCCCGCGCCGCGCCAGCTCTATAGCCGCTGCCTCTCCAAATCCGCTTGAAGCCCCCAAGATGAGGGCCCATCCATTAAGCTCGAAACTCATACAACTCCTCTCTCATCCTAAATTTGTTTTGATACAGCCGCCAATTGAACGTCAAGATTCCCTGTCAGATGGGGGACTCACCCCCAAAATTCGCAAAAGCGTGTTGGCAACTTCGCATATCTGAAAAGTGCTGTCGGATTTGCCGCCCGAAAAACCAGGCCCGTTCAGCACAATCACACCGTTTTGAGCGTGGTTTGCATCATCCGGCCCGATGTCGTTTTCACGAGTCCAAACCGACCCATGGCCAACGCTTCCAACAGAACGCCATCTCAAATTGCCGAAGTAGACTATAAGATCCGGTGGTATATTCCTGCACTCCGAGTATACATCCTCCGGGCGGTAAACCTTCGTCCCCAAAGGATGCCCGTTCTCGTCGGTCATCGCCTCTAAGCCGGCGATCAACTCACTGCGGACTTTCTCGTAATCCTGTGGAAGCACAACGCCCCGGGGTTCCCTACCGCGCACATTCAGGAAAATCCTTCCGTAGTAGCCGCCGTCACCCCAGGCCAAAGTCTTATCCCAATCCACAGCCGCCGGGCTCATCCTCGTTATGCCCTCCGGCTGTGAAGATAGGACCAGGTATCCTTCGCGCATCAACCACTCGTTTATGCAAACCCCGCCTTCCATGCGCTGTGCACCGTGGTCCGAGACCACCACAAAAACAGCATCCTCGGCAAGCTCAAGCAAACTTCCAAGCTGGTCATCCAAATAGCGGTAGTAGTCGCGTATTGCAGTGGCAAAAGGAGAAGAAGGTTCATGTTTTGGGTGCTCCGAGTCGTGGTACCTCCAGAAGCCGTGATGCATCCGATCAGGTCCTATCTCCACCATGACGAACAGGTCCCAATCGCGAGTTTTCATAAGGTGGCGCGCTAACGCAAAGCGGCGATCGGTCATCTCATACACCTGCTCGATCAGATGTTTCTTGTCATCGGTTCGAAACTCGGCCACGTCCGGCATATACTCTCCAACCACAGAGCGAATCTCCTCTTTAAGCTCTGCCGGGTACGTGTAATCGCCTTCGGTGCCGGGGAGCGGAAAGCCCGATACCATCCAGCCGTTGATAGGCTTCGGCGGATGGGTTAGCGGCACACCCAAAACCACCGACTTGAGGCCTGCACCGCCAATCACATCCCACACCGTGGGCACCGTAACCATCCTGGAGTTTGCTGTGGCAAGCCCGTCGTACGAGCGATCCCTGCGGTTGCGGAATCCGTATATCCCGAGCGAACCCGGGTCGTGCCCCGTAAACATCGACATCCAGGCCGGCACAGTAATCGGAGGGATGGTGCTGCACAGTTCGCCGTACAGCCCTCCTTCCATCAGCTTGCGAAGATTTGGGAGCTCAGTTCGCCACCGCTCAAAAACCAAAGATGGCTCCAGAGAGTCCAATCCCACAACAACAACCCTGTTTTTCGCGCTCATCAAGCTTCTCCAAGATTGTTCACCAAACCCAATGCTTGGCTAACTGCTCGGCGGTTCGCCGATTTGGCGCAGAGTGATGCCCTGTGTTTCCATGGGATCCGGCTTTTGGGTTTCCGCAAGGCGCTTCCGCACCCATTGATGCAGTTTGTCGGACAGTTCGCTTACCACATCCGGTCGTTCCTCGGCCAAATTGTTCAACTCGCCGGGATCGCTCTCGAGATCGTAAAGCTCGCGCGGAGGCATGTTGTGTATATCCGGCTCCAAAGCCTCGATATACTTCCACCTGCGCGTCCGAATCCCCCTTTTGCGCATCCAGGTAGACTCTGTAAGGAAAAGCGTGTCGCAGGTGCCGAACTCCTCTCCGCGGATGGTTGGAAGCGCACTGCGACCGTCCATCCGCTGTTTGTGCCTATCGTCAAGCAGGCCGAGTATATCCAAAATCGTCGGTGCCACGTCCATAAGCCTCACAAAACCGCCAATCCGAGCTCCAGACGGAAGCACTCCTGGGCACCGCATTATAAGCGGCACCCTCAAATTCGTATCGTAGAGGCCGTGGTGGTCAAACCAGTGCTTGTGCTCGTCAAGCTCCTCGCCGTGATCCGAGGTAATCACCAAAAGAGTGTTCTCGTCTAATCCGGCCTCGGATAGGAAAGTCCACACGTGCACAAGGCAGGTATCCATGTAGGCGATTTCCGCGTCGTACTGAGCGCAGGGAAACGCTATATCGCGAACATCTCCCATCCACTGCCGGAAGTACCACATGAAGGGAGGAAAGTTCAGCACCGGATCCATGCTGTGGTTCGACGGATCCTTCTCATCTCCGCTGTAGAACATACGGCTGAAAGGCGGGGGCGGAAGATACGGTGTGTGGGGGTCCCAATAGTGCAGGAAAGCAAAAAACGGGCGATTTTGCTCTGCGCAGGCCTTCAGCACTTTGAGGGCTGTGGCGTTCACACCCTCTGCCTTGCGCCAACCATCCAAGGAGTCGCGCGGCCAGTCGTAACCCTCGTACACATCGAAGCCGCGGGTAAACCACCTTCCCAAATTATCAGCGGCGGCGGTGAAGTAGCCCGCTTCTTTCAAAATCTCCGGCAGGGTGGGAATGGAAGGATCAAGTTCCACCTTAGCCCCCTGGGCCACGATTTGGTGCTTCATAACATCAGTGCCCGTGAAAAGGCTGGTGTGCGCCGGGTGGGTGGGAATGTGCGGGCTGAATGCCTCCAAAAATAAAACTCCCTGCCCTGCAATCGCGTCCAAATGCGGACTGGTCAACCGTTTGTAACCGTAGCAGCTCAAATGGTCCGCGCGAAGCGTATCAAGACTCACCAGTATCACATTCATTGAAACAAACTCCGATGACAGGCAAGCGTAGATTGACGACTTACCCCTATTCTGTTATAATCGGGGCGAAAAGGAACATGGGATTTGCAGTGCGGGCATGCGCCCGCCTTTGCTATTCTGTCATGTCATGCAGTAATTTGTAAAGGGGGGAACGTCTGGTTGTCTGGTCACTCCAAATGGCACAACATACGCCTGCGGAAGGGAAAGCAGGACGCTGAGCGCGGCAAAACCTTCACCAAGGTCTCGCGCGAAATCATTGTTGCGGTAAAGCAGGGTGGGCCAAACCCGGATGCGAACCCTCGCTTGCGGCTTGCGCTTCAAAAGGCCAAAGAGGTTAGCATGCCCGCCGAAACCATCAAGAGAGCCATCCAAAGGGGTACCGGTGAAGGCGAGGCGGCAAACTACGAAGAGGTCTCTTACGAAGGCTACGGTCCTGGAGGGGTTGCCGTGCTTGTGGAGTGCCTCACCGATAACCGCAACAGAACCGTTTCGGAAGTCCGACACTGCTTCACAAGGAACGGAGGCACCCTCGGAGAATCCGGATGCGTCGCCTGGGTGTTCGAGCCGAAAGGCCTTATCTCCATACCCATCGAATCCGCGGATGAGGATACAGTGCTGGCGGTTGCGCTTGAGGCCGGTGCAGAAGACGTGCGCACTGACCAGGATGGATACGAAGTTATAACAGCCCCGGAGGATATTCAGCAGGTCCGCAAGGCCTTTGAGGACGCCGGTATTGCCTTCACCTCCGCGCAGGTCACAATGCTTCCGAAGACCACCGTAAAGCTGGAAGGCAAAGAGGCCCAGCAGATGCTTAAGCTGATGGAAATGCTGGAAGATCTGGACGACGTCCAGAACGTATACGCCAACTTCGACATACCCGACGAGGTCTTGCAGGCGGCTGCTTAGATTCAAGAAGTTTGAACCCCCCAGCATTTTCGGGTATCTATAAGATTGGAGAAAAAACCAAACGCGATTGTTAGTCCCTAAACTGGGGGTGATGGAGATATGAGCAACGTTTTTAAAACCGGTCTCTTGATGGCCGCGCTCACGGCAATAATTGTGCTCATCGGGGATTACTTTGGCGGCCCATCTGGGATGATTACGGCTTTGCTGTTCGCCGGCGCTTTGAACTTCGGCATGTACTGGTTCAGCGACAAAATCGTCCTTGCTATGTACCGCGCGCAGGAGGTGTCGCCGGCCGAAGCGCCCGAACTGCACGCCGTGGTGGAGAAGTTGGCGCACCAAGCCGGATTGCCCAAACCCCGGGTCTACATAATCCCGATGCAACAGCCCAACGCCTTCGCCACCGGCCGCAACCCCGAGAACGCGGCTGTGGCGGTTACGGAAGGCATAATGCAAATCCTTACCTTGGACGAGCTTGAAGGAGTGCTCGCACACGAGCTTGCACACATCCGAAACCGCGACGTTTTAATCGCAACAATCGCCGCCACGTTGGCCGGTGCAATCACCATGATTGCAAACATGATTCGCTACGCCGCGTTTTTCGGCGGGTTCCGCAGCGACGAGGAGGGAGAAGGTGGCGGCAACATGCTTGGGGCGCTGGCACTAGCTATTTTTGCTCCAATTGCGGCGCTTATCATACAAATGGCCATATCGCGGTCGCGAGAGTACCTCGCCGATGAAACAGGCGCCAAAATCTCCGGACGGCCACTGTCACTCGCAAGGGCTTTGGCGAAACTGGAGCGCGCTTCCCAGGCAATTCCAGCAGATGTAAATCCGGCATCCGCGCACATGTTCATCGTAAACCCGCTCTCTGCGGAGGGCATTTTCACCCTGTTCAGCACCCACCCTCCCATCCAAGAAAGGATTGCGCGCCTGGAGCGCTTGGCTTCTGCAACAACCGGCGGCATATGGTAAACCGCCGGCCTTTCCCACCGACTTGGTGCGCTTTCCTTTACCAGTCGGTGGTAACTCTTTTTCCAAAGCGATTTGCATAGGTGGGCTCGTTTGAAACCAATTTCCGCGAGCGCGTAATACTGGTCGGAAGCTGCGACCAAACCAACTGGAACGAACTCAGACAGCTAGCTTACACAGCCGGCTTGGAGGTGGTTGGAGAGACATCATACCGGGTGCGCCACCCCAATCCCGGCACCTACATAGGCCGCGGCAAGGTCGACGAAATTGCCCAGTACATAGCCGCAACCCATCCAGACGCCGTGATATTCGACGACGACCTCACCCCCTCTCAACAGCATAACCTCTCCGGAGCCTGGGGCACCAAAATCATCGACCGCACCGAACTCATCCTGGACATTTTCGCCCAAAGGGCCAGAACACACGAAGGCAAACTTCAGGTGGAACTGGCCCAACTTACTTACCTTCTCCCCCGCATCACCGCCGTTTACACCAGATTCGAAAGGCAGCAAGGCGGCATAGGCACACGCGGTCCCGGAGAAACCGCCCTCGAAGCCGACCGCAGACGCATCCGAGATAGGATTAGAACCCTCCAAACCGAGCTGGAGGAGGTGAAAAACCAGCGAGCAAGAGCCAGGGCTCACCGCACAGAGATTCTTTTGCCAACCGCATCTCTGGTTGGATACACAAGCGCCGGCAAATCAACTCTTCTGAACGCCCTATGCAACGCCAACGTTCTTGTGGACTCCAAACTCTTCGCCACCCTAGACCCAACCACGCGGCGGGTGGAGCTCCCGGGTGGATTTGGCATCCTGATCACCGATACGGTTGGCTTCATCCAGCGTCTGCCGCACCACTTGGTTGCGGCTTTCCGGGCCACTTTGGAAGAGGTAACCCTCGCGGACATCCTGGTCCATGTTGTGGATGCATCTAACCCGGAGTGGGAACAACAAATGGTGGCCGTGGAATCTGTTCTAGATGAGCTGGGCGTGAAAGATAAGCCAACAGTAGTGGCGCTGAACAAAGTGGACCTCCTGCCCGATACCTACGAAATCCGCAGAGCTGTTTCAGAGAACCGCAACTGGGTGTATATCTCGGCGGCACGAAAAGAGGGCCTGGACAGCCTCCTGAAAGCAATGGCCCGCGCTCTCGAAAAAGCCATGGTGCCCATGCGGGTGCTTATACCATATGCAGAAGGGCGCCTGCTTTCCGCCTGCCATGAGGCGGGGCGGATAACCTTAGCAGAGTACAAGCCCGATTGCGTTATCGTGGAAGGCCGCTTTCCCAGGTCCCTTGCCGGGCGCCTGCGCCGCTACCAAGCCGATTGACAGAACGCGCCCCCGGCCTTTTCAACAAACCGCTCTATTGGTCCCAATACCCGGCCCAACCCGGCTCGGTCCACCGCCCCACATGCAAATCCCCCTGAAGGGTGAGGTTCTTTCCGGAGTAGCGCCCAGAGCCAACGTTTCTCCAGTAAATCGACTGATCAACGTGCAGAACGCAAAGCATCAGCCAAACGCAGCTTTCGCCGTCCTTGCCGCGCCTTTTGAACTCCTGAACCTGCTTCCAGTAATCATCCCGCCAAAATCCGCCGTTGGCCGTCTCATCGTAGTGGTATAGATAAGACGTAAACCCGAAATTGCCGAACGACGGATGCCTCAAACACAGCGGCTTCTCCGGATCCGGATCCGACGGACAGATGAAAATCTTGACAGTTTGCGCATACGGCCACAGATATCCCCGTCCATCGTCACCGATTACGTGGGGAGGAAGCTCCTCCCAATCCTGCTCGTAAGCCCGAATCGCTATTCCTATCTGGCGCAAATTCCCCAAACAGGATGTTTGCCGCGCGTTCTCCCGCGCCCTTGCGAACACGGGAAAAAGAATGGCCGCCAAAATCATGATAATCGCTATCACTATCAAAAGCTCAATCAGGGTAAATGCCGAACGCTTCACAAATCAGCCTCCCAAAAATACACAGCCTCACAACTCCACTTCCCGATTTCCCAACCCACATCCTCCAAACACTGAGTCAACATCACGTCGCGCAAAATGGAGGATGTTCTCTCCGCAATCAAGAACAGCTTGAATGAGTTTAAACCAAGCGAATTGAAGAAGCCTTCGGAAGAGATAGACACAACCATGACCATCCTCCATGCACTCGGAGCCAGGCATATTTACGGCATCCACCTACAAAAACTGAAAATTGGAATTGCTGTCTGCCTGCTCTTATCTGCAAGCCATGCACTGGGCCAGGGGGAAGACTCCGTTCGCACCGCCGGGATTGCAACGAAAGCCCTCTCCTTCTCGTTCGTCGGCACCAAAGAAGGACTCCAAATCGCTTCTTTTCGCAATTCCATAACAGGAACAGAATACCTCCGCGCCAACCCGGCGGCCGCGGCTCCCCAGTCATCCGCCACCAATAGCCCAATTAACCCGAGAAGCCCTTTTGCCGTAGCGGTCCAAAGCGGAGGCTCCTCCAAAACCCTCCAAGCCGCAACCGATGCAGACATCCTAAGCTGGGCGTCATCGCCCGGGCGCTTCCACACCGAATTCCAGTTCCGCGGCCTCCTGCTGAGCGGAGAAATGACAATCACCGCCGGACAGTTCCACACTTTCTGGACCTGCCGCCTTCACAACCACAGCACCGCCCCTCTTGAAGCAGAATTCTTCTTCCCGGCTTTCGCACCCCTCGTTGTGAAATCACCATCGGAGGACCGCGTTGTACTGCCGATGGGAACCGGAGGAGTTTGGGATATTACCAATGCGGCGGCATTTCAACTCCAATACGGCAGTATGCTTATCAGCCCGTCAGCCGTATACCACGGCGCCGCAGAGGGAATTTACCTGGTTGATAACAACCGCTCAGACCTGGGCAGTAAGCCCGATCAATGCTGTTTCCGCTCGATACTCGTTCGCAGTGTGTCCCAAGATAACAGCAATCCCACAGGCTCGGTGCTGAGCATCTCCCACCGCATACACCTGGAGCCTGGCTGCGATATAACGTTGGGGCCGGTCATCGTCGGAACCTACACCGGCGGATACGAGGAAGGCCTCCAGCAGATAAGAATCATCCGCCAGCGCGTGCTCAGGCCCAAGAGGCCGCCGGAGTGGTTGCAACATGCCTACGTTGCCATACTTTCGCGCACGCTCGACCCAAAGGTGGTGCAAGCCATGCAGGAGTGTGGAGCCGCTTTGGTGGTCCTGGATGTGCCAAGCAACATCGAAAAGGGCGATTACTTCAACATGTCCAGCCTCGCCGTTGCATCACTGCGCCAATTCGTCGACCAGGTTCACGCCGCCGGACACCGCGTGCTCCTCGGATTGGACGCCTCGTCAATTTCAACAACCTCGCAGTTTGCCGGAACCACAGAAGCATCCGAAATGAGCGTCTCTGAGACAAAAGAAACAGCCCACGGCGCTCTGACGATGTGTCCAGCGCACACCGGGTGGCAGGAGCGCTTCGCAGAGCTGTGCTACCGGCTCGTGCGTTCCACCGGCGCCGACGGCATTGCCCTAAGAGGCGTGGCCCCGAATCCAGCGCCTCTGTGCCTCAACAAAGCCCACAAACACCCCACACCGTACGTCTGGAACTGGGGCGTGAGGAATCTCCTCAAGCTCGTTCGAACCCGCCTGAACCGAATTCACCCGGATACCGCACTGCTGACAATCGGCGGATGCGATTTTACGCTGGAGATTGCAGACGGCATGATTTTAGAAGCAGATGCACAGCCGCACAACCTTGCAGAGTATCCAGTAACCAGGGCTGTGCACCCCGACGCATGCCTGTACGCCGTCCTGCCCCCGGATGACGCTGAGAAAGCCATTGCTCAGAACACTGCATGTGGTTTTAGAACCGCGGCATCCTTCGAACTAAAAAGCCAGGATGCTCTGCTCAAGCGATTGGCTCGGTACATGCAGGCCGCCCCAGAGCTTGCAACAACCCTACCGGTGCGCTGTAAAACACAGCCGAACACGCCGGACATCATGGCTTTCCTTTATGCCGGAACCAACACTGTTGTTGCCGCCGCAAACCTTTCCGACGAGCCGCAAACCTTTCTTTTATCACCGCCAACAACGGCGGCGTTTCTCGAGGATCCGCTGACTAAGCTTCGAATCGAGCGCGATGCCTCCGGCGCGTTTGCTGTAACCCTGATGCCGAAGCGCGCCTGCGTTTGGATCGCCCACTAGCGCTGCCGTGGCACGAACGTTGCACCTCCAAAATTCGGGTGCAACGATGGCAAATCAATCGTATCGAATACTGATGGTGGCCCCCACCCCGTTTTTTGCGGACCGCGGGTGCCACGTCCGCATATTGGAGGAAGCACGTGCGCTTCAAAGCATTGGGCATCAGGTGGTTGTGGTTACCTACCACAACGGGCGCAACGTTCCCGGCATTGATGTGCGGCGCATCCCCAACATCCCTTGGTACAAAAAGCTGGAAGCCGGGCCGTCGATACACAAATGCTACCTTGACCAGCTTCTTCTTGCGCGCGCCGTTGGCACTTCCCTCACCTTTAAACCCGATATACTCCACGGCCACCTTCACGAGGGGGCCTTGGCAGTGCGCCTGCTTGCCGCGGTTTACCGCGCACCCGCACTGATGGACTGCCAAGGCAGTTTAACGGATGAGCTGGTGGCGCACCGTGCCCTCCGCAGAGGCAGTTTGGCCTACCGCTTTATGTGGGCCCTGGAACGCGCTATTGTGCGCTCGATGGATGCTGTTATCGTGAGCTCGGCCAAAACCGGAGAGTTCCTGACCCAAAAACTGGGGCTTCCCCGCTCGAAACTGCGCATCGTGATGGACGGTGCCGACACGAACGAATTCCGCCCAGACCGAAACACCAACAACCTCCGCCAACGTTTGGGCATATCTCCAGACATTCCGGTTGTGGTGTACATGGGCGCGCTTACCCCGTACCAGGGAATTGATCTGCTTTTGGATGCGGTTCCGCTTGTGCTAGCCAAGCACCCAAACGCGGTCTTCCTCATATTGGGCTATCCCGAGCAGGAATACAAGCGGCGTGCGGAAAGCGCCGGCTTGTCTGACAATGTTATCTTCACCGGCCGCGTAAGCTACTTCGACACCGCAGACTACCTTGCCATCGCAAACGTGGCCGTGGCACCCAAACTCTCAACCACGGAAGCCAACGGGAAGGTTTTCTACTACATGGCGTCTGGGCTTCCAACTGTCGTATTTGAACAGCCTGTAAACCGCGATATGCTGGGCGATTACGGCCTCTACGCCGCAATGGGCGACCACGTTTCGCTGGCCGAGAAGATAAACCTCGTGCTCGGCAACCCAGACCTTGCGAAGCGCTTATCGGAAGGCGTCCGCCGGTTGGCCGTGGAGAAATACTCCTGGACCAGAGCCGCCCGGGAGATAACAAGCGTGTACAATGCCCTTCTCAATCGACCGCACTCTCCAGAGGAACAGGAGCCGGCGGAAGTTAAAAGCCCCGTGGGAAGCTTCCGCTAACCACGGGGCTTAAGTGACGGTTGCCTTTCAGCTCGGAGTTTCTTCCAATGTCAGCGTTAGGTCAAACCATTTGCCGCTCGAGGGACGGAATATTCTAAGCCTTACCGTATCTCCAACGTTCTTGGTTCGCATGATCTTGGTTAGCTGTTCCACGCTGGTCAGCGGCTTTCCGTCCATCTCCGCGATGATGTCGTACGGGCGAACACCAGCCTTCGCCAAGGGGCTCCCCCGGTAGAGCGACACAACAACCACCCCGCGCGGATAGCCAAGCATTACAGCCTCGTCGCTTGTCTCGCCGGCGCGGCTTATCCCCAACCACGGTGGCCTTCTAACCCTGCCGTACTTCTGCACCTGGCTCAAAACCGACCTAGCGGTGTTTATCGGAACCGCAAACCCTATCCCGATGGATGTGCCGGTCGGCGAGACTATGGCGGTGTTCACGCCCACAACCCTGCCGGAACTGTCAACCAGCGGCCCCCCGCTGTTCCCGGGGTTGATGGTTGCATCAGTCTGAATCAGGTTCTCAAGTTCCGCGGTTGGACCCTGAAGCGTCCGCCGCAGCGCGCTGATGATTCCAGTTGTAACCGTTCTTTCAAATCCCAGCGGGTTCCCTATGGCTATCACAAGCTGTCCCACCTGCAGTTTGTCCGAATCGCCCAACGGCGCTGTCGGAAGCCCGTTGGCTCCAACCTTGAGAACCGCCAAATCGAGTCTTGAATCGCCGCCCAGGCTGCGCGCCTTCAATTGGCGCCCATCGCTGAGGGTTACGGTGATATCCGCAGCGTCTTCCACCACATGATTGTTGGTGAGGATGTAGCCATCGCGGCTCACAATAATGCCCGAGCCCAGTCCCTGCTTCTCCTGAATGTCCCAAAAGAAACCTTCAACATATTCAACAGTGCGCACGCTCACCACAGAGGGCCCAACGGTCTTCACCGCATTTATGATGGTGGTTTCGTAATCGGTTAGTTTGGCCTGGGCCAGCACCGGCTGCGGAAACTCCGGCTCTTTGGCTACCCACCTGCCGAGTAACGAAAGCACCATTCCAAAGAGCGCGCCCGCAAGAAACACCAAAATTATAAGCCTTCGCATATGGGATAATACCATGTAGAAAACCTCCAACCGCAGGGCTTGTTTGCCTCTAAGCCCTGTGACATTTTATGACGAAGAGATAAGGGGTGTCAAAAGGAAGTTTTGCGATGCGATTAATCCCGTTTCGGCTCTTCGGCCGCCCAACCGGGGGCGCAAAACAGGACCAGTTGGCTGCGTTCCGCGCTGTGGAGCAGGTCTGCAAAAGAATAGCAGCGGATTTGCATGACGGACCAGCACAGGACCTGGCCGCCATAGTACTGCGACTCCAAAACGCCGAGGCAAACGCCCGGAAAGATCCGCAGAGCGCAACGGAGGAGATTGCCAAAGTGCGCAGTCTGGCCCAAACAGCGCTTGAGGGTCTCAGGCGCTTCATATCTGAATTGGGCCCTTCATCGGTGGATAAGATAGAGATTTTGCCGGCGGTTCGCAGTTACGTTCAGAGTTTCAAACAGCAGTACGGAATTGAAGCCGCACTGGATGTTTCCGGAGAGCTCGACACGCTTCCTCCAGACGTTCAGATAAACCTATACCGGATTATTCAAGAGGCCCTGAGGAATGTTGGCAAGCACTCCAATGCCAAAACCGCCCGCATCACCATTACTCGCGACAAGCGCGGTCTCTCGGCAGTTGTAACCGACGACGGAGACGGTTTCGATCCCGAGAAACAATCTTCCGTGAATGATTCGCAAACCGGGATGGGTATAAACAGCATGAAAGCTCGGGCGGCGGCCCTCGGGGCAGACTTTCGCATCTCAAGCTCCCCAGGCAAAGGAACTACGGTGGCTTTTTTCCTTTCCGCCAGACACATGGGAGACAGATGATGAACAGGATCAAGGTGCTCGTCGCAGACGACCATCCGCTGATAATAGAGGGGCTCCGGAAAGTGCTCTCGGAACACGAGGATATCGAAATCGTCGGGCACGCGGTAACCGGCGAAGATGCTTTGCGCATGTCCGTCGAGCTTGTCCCGGATGTTGTTCTCATGGACATCCGAATGCCCGGCCTGGACGGAGTGGAAGCCACAAGGCGCATTACACAACAGCTTCCAGCCACAAAGGTTATTATCCTAACGGTCTACGAGGACAGAGACTACCTGTTCAACGCTATAAAAGCCGGAGCTGTGGACTACAAGCTTAAGGGTACACCCCCGGAGGAGCTGGTGGAGGCAGTGCGCTTGGTTGCGCAGGGGGAAATCCTTATAACCCCAAAGATTGCCGAGAAAATGAAGAAGGAATTCGATAAAATCTCTCAAGAAAAATCCCCTTACTTAAAACTAACCCCGCGGGAGATGGAAATCCTGGACCTTTTGGCAAAAGGAGCAAGCAATAAGGAAATAGCCCAACAGCTCTGCATAGAGGAGAAAACGGTCAAAAACCACATGAGCAACATCTTCGCCAAGCTCCATGTGAACGACAGAACGCAAGCCCTCATAGTTGCTATCCGCCAAGGTATTGTTCAGCTTTAGCCAGGCCTCGCTTCCAACAGCAAGCCCTGCTATAATTCTCTATAGAGCTTGAGAGCTGAGGGAAGCGAGGGGAAGAAATGAAAAACACCGCAAGGCTCTTCCTAACCGTTTTTCTTGTTGTCGCAAGTGTGTGCCCGGCGTGCTTTGCGCAGTCCATACAGGTCACGCCCAACCCGGCCGCGCTTGACGACACTCTAACTCTCACATTCACTGGGTTTCCGCCAATCACCCAGATACTGCTTTGGTGGGATAAAACCCCAACGTCACTTTTTGATTTACCGAATATCTTCATCACCCAATCCATAGTTACAGATGCCACCGGCAGTGCCCAGGCGAAGCTAGACTACCTCTCCATCCGAGTTTACCCGGCAACCGCCGGCGATCATGTAATAACCGCCAGTTTTTTGATTCCATTCACGGGAAGCTTCGGCCTGGCTCAAGCGCCGGTAAGGCTTTTGCCGCGAAAAGGTTGGGGGGCGCTTCCCCCACTGCCGCAAACATCCCGCAACAGCTTCAGCGGAGGTCTGCTGGCATATCTGAACTACGCCCCCGACCGAAAATCGACATCCCTTGAAATCACCAACGGGCAGTCCGTGGTGCGCATCGGCACCGCCAACGTTCACCCGGTGACTTTCTCTGGGCTGTCTTGGTCTCCAGACGGCACCAAAATCGCCTTCAGCGCAACGTTTGACACCGATCCGGAAGGCAACGTGTATGTGATTGATTCATCCGGAAGACTATCGCAGGTAACGTCTTACGGCGGCGCTCCGCCCCGGATAACCGGCAGAGGCACTGGTTCAATCGAGGGGGGAATTCGCCCGGCGCCAACGCCTGAACCATCGGGACAGCAAGCCGCGGAAGACACCTGCGGTGACCTGCGAAACCGCCTGGAGCCACCAAAGGGAATAAAAGTTACACTTGTTGGTACCGGCATAACCACCATTGCGCTTCCGGACAACCCAAATCTGGGGCTCAACGCCACTTACCGCTTCCGATTTAACGATGTTCCGGAAGGGGAGTATTGGGTGCACGCATCTTATTCCACCACTGTGTGCCAAGAACACACAACCACCAAAACCACAGTGGACAGCGAAGGTAATCCGCGCTCTACCACAATACTGGTGCGGCGCCAGGCCGGCGCAACAGGAAGCATAAGTTTCCCGGCCGTGGTGCGTGCCGGCCAGGTTACCCAGCTTGACCCGATTGAGTGTGTTCTCCTCTGGCGTATAGTCGGGGACCCATCTTGGCTGGATAACCAAACGCTTGCGTACATAGCGCGCGGCGGTGTTTTCGACCGCAGTGGCATAGCTGTGTCCGATATTTGGCTTGCCAGGCTAGGGTCTCAGCCTGTCCAGCTCAGCAACACCGTTAAACACGGCAAGATAACCCGGATCTCCGCATCCCCAACAAACGGCAAACTGCTCTTTTATGCAGACTCGATAGGCGGTTTGGCTGTCGCGGATGCGGCAAACTTCGAAGCTTCCGCCAATCCGGTAACCAGCTCCTTGGCCATAAGCACCGCAACCGGAGGGAAACTGTATATTTTGGATGATTTCCCCTCCTGGGCCCCGGATGGAACTCACATCGCATTCATAAGGCGCAACGCACTGCTTTTGACGCCGGAGATGTCTCCGTCCGATCCAAACAAGCTCGCGATGATGCCCATAATCGCTACAATCGGAGACGTGTGGGTGAAAAACGTTGCCACCGGCGAGGAAAAGCAGTTAACCAATTTCAACCTTCAAGCTGGCGAAGGTGCAGTTTGGTACCCGGCCTGGTCTCCAGACCGCAGTCAGATAGCCATCACATACACCAAAGACGCCCTACAAAGCACCGATATCCGCATCATCAATGTGGCGGATGGCAGCTCTTTCAACCTAACCAACAACGGCACCAGCATGATGCCGGTTTGGACAGCCGCCGGAACCACCGCATTGCCGCAGAACGTTCAGATAGACCCGTCCCAGCTGTTCGAGGTGCAAACCCAGCCGCAGGTTGTGCGCGGAGATGTTAACGGCGACGGAAAGGTAACAACCGCTGATGCCCTGATACTTCTTAGGATAGCTGTCGGTCTGCAGCAACCCACCCAACAGCAACTTGCAGCAGGCGACGTGGATCGAAGCGGAAAGATAGATGTCCGCGACGCCGTGCGCGTTCTCAGGGCTGCCGTTGGCCTTGAAAACCTGGTATAATTGGGTGGAATGCAGAAATTCACAAACAAATCACCCTCGAAATCTTCTTCGGAGGAAGGTGGTTCGACGGAAGTGCCGCTGAAAACATTGGAGCTTGCTCACTTAAAACCCGAGGACAAAGAGCAACTGCTCAGCGGCAAAGCCGTGGTCCTTTTCCATACAGCCCCAGGGTGCGCAGTGGAAATAAGCGCTTACGTTGTTGCGGATGCTTCTCTGGAATGCGTTTGGAACCTGCTCACCGACTATGAAAACCTTCCCAAAGTGGTGCCCGACATGGCAGAGTGCACACTGCTGGGCACGCAAAACGGCGACCGGATACTCCGCCAAGCGGCCCGGGTATCCGATGGTCTTAACCTATCGATGTCGGTCACTCTGGCTGTGAAGGAAGAGCCTCCGAACCGGATCTTCTTCCGAAGAATAGACGGCGACCTGAAGCGCTTCGAAGGATCCTGGCATCTGATGCCCATAAATCAAAGCCGCGTTTTAATGGCCTACGAAGTGCTGGTGCAACCGCTGTTTTGGGTTCCGTGCTGGGCGGTAAAGCACAGGCTCCGAAAAGAGATTCCGCGGCTTATGCACGCCCTGGCCGACGAGGCCGCACGGCGCAACGGAAAACCCGGCAAAAGCTAACCCATCACAATAACCCCTGCGCCGCGAAGCCCGCTCTGCTTCAGGGTGCAAAGAGCTTCGTTTATCTCTTCCAAACGGAAGGTCTGAACCTCGGTGCGGATGGGAACCTTTGGCGCCAGTTCCAGAAGCTCCTCCGCGTCCTTTCGGGTGGCAGCAGTAACACTGCGCAGAGTTCGTTCGTAGTAGAGATGCTGGCCGTAGTCCATCTGGGGAATTGGGTCGGTGTATATGGATGCAACGGCTAGCACCCCTCCCCTGCGAAGCTTCTCAAGCGCCGCCGGGATAAGAGCTCCCGCCGGCGCAAAAACAACTGCGCTGTGGAGCTTCTCTGGAGGCTGCTCCTCCGCGCGACCAACCCACTCGGCCCCCAACTCGCGAGCCAGGGCTTGATGGTGCGGACTCCTGGTGAAAACGTAACACCTGCATCCCCAATAGCGCGCCACCTGAATGGCAATGTGTGCCGACGCCCCAAACCCGAAGAGGCCCAATATCTGCCCCGGCTTCACCTCGCTCAACTTCAAAGCCCTGTAGCCTATAACTCCAGCGCACAGCAAAGGAGCCGCTGATGTATCGGGGTAAGCCTCCGAAATTCGACAGCAGAACCCCGCCGGAGCAACCATATACTCGGCATACCCGCCGTCGACGTGGTAGCCCGTAAACACAGCGGCTTCACACAGGTTTTCCAAAGATGCAAGGCAGTACTCACACCTGCCGCATGTGGAGTGCAACCAAGGAACGCCCACACGCTCTCCAACAGCCAAACCCGAGGTGCCTGGCCCTAAAGCATCCACTTCGCCAACCACTTGGTGCCCGGGGATTAAGGGCAGTTTCGGCAGGGGCAGTTCTCCTTCCACGGTGTGCAAATCGGTATGGCACATTCCGCACACCCTCACGCGAATGCGCACCTGACCAACTCCGGGTTCGGGAGGCGGAGCCTCAACAACACTCAGCGGCTTCTGTTCTATCGGTTTTGGAGCTTCAAGCACCGCGGCTTTCATGTTCAGCTCACCGCCGTTTGTGCTTTTATGCAGCTTTGCGCATATCCGCTTGCTGTGGACGCCTGCGCACCCTGGGTTGAGAGCGGCTCCCTTCGTATCCCCAACCGGAAAGCAGTGCCTTCAGCCTGTGATACATTTCTTTCGGGGTGTGGTCCTCCCAAAGCATACCTCCGTTCTGGATGAAAGCCGGGTCCGAAAAATCCCACCAGGTGATAGCGCGTATCTCCGGGCGCGAGAAGGCGATAGTGTAAAACCACTCGGCCCAGTCCGCCTGAACGCGTTCGCTCCATGGTCCGTGCCACGCAAACCAAGACTGCTGTGCGCTTTGCTGCCCCCAGGGGCCGGATGAAACCCCAAGCTCTGTTATGTGAACCGGTTTGCCGAAGCGGGCGTACTCATCCAAAAGCTTATTCACCGCAAACAGGTCGCGCCAAGGGAAGTATATCTGCACGCCCACGGCATCAAAATCAACCCCGGCTTCCATAACAGCCTGCATGTACGAAAGCGGAGTGAAGGTTGGGCGGTGCCTCGGTCCCTTGTAAACCGAACCGTCCGCTGCATACTCTCCAAAAGGACAGCAATTGTTCACCACCAGAATGGCCTTGGGATCGTTTTCGCGAGCGGTGTGCGCGCATATCTTGGTGATCTCCACCTCCTGCTGATGCGTCAGGTTTAAGCCGTTTGCCCAATCGTGCGCCTCATTTATCACATCCCACACCTTGATCCTGCCGCGGTAGCGCGAGACGCTTCTCGACACAACCCTGCGGCAGTGTTTCTGCGCCGTTTCCCAATCCGCACCCTCAAGCCATTTCGGTATTCCAGCCTCATGGCCCCACCACAACGGATGGCCTTTCGGGGTGATTCCGGCCTGCTCGCACCATTCCAAGATTTCATCGATTCTGCGGTAGTCCGGCTTGCCTTCCTCGCGTTCCAAGTTTGCAAGGTAGAATGGAAGCGTAGCAAAATTTAGCAAGCCGCTGAAGTACTCGGGATAAGGATCGTTCGGCTTGTATCCGAACGCATTGCACCCAAAGAGAAAACCGCGCCGTCTTCTGCGGCCTATAGCGCGCCGGGCACGCTCCACAACCGCAAGCTCCCCCGCCCACAGCGCATGCGACAGCGCCAGAAGGTTCCGATACGCCTTCTTTTGGGAGTCTGCCGTTTTGGCCGCCAGCGCCAAATGCTCTTCCGCGGCGGCAATATGCCCTCTGCACTCAGCCGAAAAGCTTGGTTGCCCCTCCGAAAGCCTGCGCACATCTGCCAGCCGACTTTTCGCGGCTTCCGACACAAAATCTATCACACTCGATACCTGCCCGTAGCCCTCACCCTCGTTGTCTGCCGTAACCCAAACATCACCGAAAAACGGAACAGGCACCTGAGCATGCAGGGCCGCCGGAGCGCCCGTCGTCGCAATGGTTACTGTTCCCTCGCTATCCACCGAACTCTCGCGCCAAAACGGTTCAAAGTGCAAATCGGCAGCGTACAAACGCTCCAGCCTGTCACGCGAAACAGGGTTGCCGTCCGCACCCAAAATACGCACCTTCAACGTTATTGCCATAGGGTTCCGCCTCCATTGCCCCGAAACTCCTATCGGTGCAGCCGCCACTGCCGCAACCGCAACAGACTTAGCGGCACCGACAAGTAAGCTTCGCCTAGATATGCGTCTGGTTTCCATAAGCCTTCTCACAGGTGGTATTGCCCACCGACCGCCTGAATTCCTCTTAAGATTCCCGGGGCTTTTTGTGCTAAAATACCCACGAGCAGTGCAAATGCAGAGTATATCCCTGGGTGACATCACTATTTGGCGGTTCAACAACCTATCGCAGTATTCCGAAGTCAAGCACTTCGTATCCACCCGAACGCACGGCTTCAGCCGTCCGCCATACGACTCTCTGAACCTCGCCTTTCACGTCGGCGACGACTCGTCGGCGGTTTTGCGCAACCGTGCGCTCTTGGCCAGGTCTTTAGACATCCCGGTAAGCTGGTTCGTCGTCGGCGAGCAGGTTCACGGGTCCGCTGTATACGTCGCGAGCGAGGATGATAGAGGCCGCGGCGCAACAAATCACGAAGACGCCGTTCCGGGAATAGATGCGCTGGTTACCAACAAACCCAACATCTGCCTGATGGTGCTTACCGCCGACTGCGTGCCGGTGCTGATTTACGACCCCCAAAAACACGCGGCAGCTGCGGTTCACGCCGGCAGAAGGGGCACCATCTTGGGGATTGCGCGGAAAACTGTGGACGTTATGCGCCGCGAGTTCGGATGCCGCCCGGAAGACCTGTTGGTGGGGATTGGCCCCTCAATCGGGCCGTGCTGTTACCGAGTTGGACCGGATGCGGCAGAGGAGTTTCGCCAAGCGCTTGGCAGCTCCGATGGACTGCTCGATGTTGACCCATCCGACGGTTGTGCGCTGCTAAACCTGTGGAAGGCGAACGAAAAACAGTTGGTTGAGGCCGGAGTCCATCCCGATCGTATAGAAAAGGCGCAGACCTGCACAAGCTGCCACACAGACCTGTTCTACTCGGCGCGCGGAAGCGGCGGAACCACGGGAAGGTTCGGCACGGGAATCTGCCTCACCGGCTGAGGAACTGCAGGATTCAAACGCTTCGGCCCCGCTGACCGCCCTCAGGAAAGCCACTCGTCAGAGAGCATTCGCGTTAGAACGCGGCGCCATGTAACCGGAGCTGCGCAGTAAAGGCGAATCGGAGACGGGCCGGAAAACTCAGGAAGACATCCGCACCACAACCTTGAGGCATCCCTCCTGGCGGTCGCAGAAGATCTGGAATCCGCGCTCGATTGTATCCAGCGTCACAAAGTGCGTAACCGCGCGCAGTGGATCCGCCGACGAAGTTCTGTAAAGCTCGATGTTTTTGTAAAAATCGTCAACATTCAGATACCAGGAGCCAACTATGTGAACGTCGCGCCGAATGAGATCGTCCGACGGGGATATCTCCAAACGCCGGCACTCGCCCACAATGGCAACCCAACCGTCCGGACGAACCGACGCGATGGCCAGCTTCTCTGCATCCGGGTTGCCGGAGCACTCCAACGCTCTATCGGCGCCGCCACCCGTTAGCTCAAGGAGCTCTTCGCCGACGGAATCTGCGGAGGGGTCCAGCGCACAGTCAGCTCCAAGCCGAACAGCCGCCTCGCGGCGGTAGGCAATGGGGTCCAAAGCAATAACCCGCGCCCCCATAGCCGCGCACACTTGGACGGCATTCAGCCCGATGGGACCGCACCCAAAGACGGCAACCTTCATCCCGGGAGCAACGCCTATTCTGCGGGCGGCCTTGGCGGGGGTGCCCATTGCATCCAGCAAAAGACACCCCCGCTCGAAAGAGATATCGTCCGGAAGACGCAGTGCGTTGCGCTCAGGACACGCCAAAAACTCCCCGTATCCGCCGGCAACACTGCCCTTCTTCTGCGGGCACCGGGTGAACTGCCCCAGGTTGCACCAAGTGCACTTCCCGCACCCGATAACGTCGTACACCGCCACTCGGTCCCCCACCGACAGGCGGGTAACCTCAGAACCAACCTCAACCACCACACCCGCCGCCTCGTGGCCGTGTATTCCCGGCTTTTCCCCCTCGCCCAGGTAAAGCCACTTGTCGGAGCCGCATATGCCCGAAGCCATTACTTTAACCAGAACCCCATTTGATGGGCATTTTGGCGTGGGAACCTCTCCTATTTTTATCTCCCTAAGACCTGTAAACAAAGCCGCTTTCATTTATTTCTCCTCAGGTGGCTCCAAAACCGCGCGAATCCGCCGCACTCCAGCTCCCGATGCCTCCTCTTTCACTATTCGGAAGCGACCGAGCTGTCCGGTATACTCCACGTGCGGCCCTCCACACACCTCCAAAGAGTAATCGCCTATCTTGTAAAGCTTAACCTGCTCGCCGTAGCGATCCGTAAACAGGGCCAACGCGCCGCGGGCCTTCGCATCCTCCACAGTGGTTATCTCCATCGTAACCGGCAGGTTGGCTTGAATCTTTTCGTTCACAATCCTCTCAACAGCAGCGATTTCTTCCGGGGTCATCTTCTGCGGGTGCGAGAAGTCAAACCGCAGGCGCTCAGGTGTTATATTACTGCCTTTCTGCTGTACGTGGGGCCCCAGAACATCGCGAAGTGCTTGGTGCAGAAGATGGGTGGCGGTGTGGAGTTTGGTTGTTTCTTCGCTGTAGTCGGCCAAACCGCCCTTGAACTTCTGCTCCGCTCCCGCACGCGACAGCTCCTGGTGCCGCCGGAAATGCTCCTCGTAGCCTTCGCGGTCCACCAGAAGGCCCTTCTCTGCCGCCAGCTCTATCGTCAGCTCTATAGGGAACCCGAACGTATCGTAAAGATGGAAGGCATCTTCACCAGAGATCCGCCCGTCCGACTCAGCAACAACCCGCTCGAACTCGCGCAGGCCGCGTTCGAGCGTTCTCCCGAACTTCGCCTCCTCGCCGCGGAGCTCCTCGAGGATGCGGTCGCGCTCCCTCTCGAGGTGGGGATAATCGCCCTTATATCTCCCGATTACGGCTTCGGCCACCGAAGCCACAAAAGGCTGGGTGATGCCCAACCGGCGGCCGTGGCGAATCGCCCTGCGTATAAGCCGGCGCACCACGTAGCCCCGCTCCACATTCGAGGGCGGAACCCCATCCGCAATCAGAAAGGTGACAGCGCGCAGGTGGTCGGCCACAATTCGGTGAGATACTATGTCGTCCCCCTTAGCAAACCGGGAAATCGCCTCCATAATCGGCTGGAACAGATCCGTCTCGAAAACGCTGTCCTTCCCCTGCAAAAGCATCGCTCCGCGCTCGAGGCCAAACCCAGTATCCACGTTCCGCTGCTTAAGCGGTTCGTAGGTTCCTGCGGCTGTTTTGTTGTACTCCATGAAAACGTCGTTCCACAGCTCGATGTACTTGCCGCAGGAGCAAGATGGGTCGCACGAAGGAGAGCAGGGCGGCTTGCCCGTATCGATGAACATCTCGGTATCAGGGCCGCAGGGTCCTGTTTGCCCCGCTGGTCCCCACCAGTTCTGCTTTTTGCCGAAGTAGCAAATCCGCTCCTGCGGAATGCCGAGTGAACGCCAGATAGAAGCGGCTTCCTCATCGCGCGGGGCATCCTCGTCGCCGGCGAAAACGGAAACCCACAAACGGTTGGGGTCCAAGTGAAGCCATTCCGTGAGATACTCGTAGCTTAGGCGAATGGCCTCTTCTTTGAAATAATCCCCCAGAGACCAGTTCCCAAGCATCTCGAAGAACGTGAGGTGGCTGGTGTCTCCAACCTCATCAATGTCGTCGGTGCGCACACAGCGCTGCACATTCGCCAAACGACGACCCATCGGGTGCGGCTCGCCCAGCAGATACGGCACCAGCGGATGCATGCCAGCAGTGGTAAACAGCACCGTCGGGTCGTTCTCGGGAACCAACGAAGCACCTTCTATTATGGCATGACCGTGTTTTTCGAAAAACTTAAGGAAAGACTCTTTTATCTGATCGGATGTCATAAACGCTCCGCTCCAATAGCCGAATTTGTATTACACCGGTGCCAAGTATAACATGTGAAGGGCCTGCGCGTAAATTGCCGCCAGCGCTGCAAAAGTTGACATGGCTAACCGTCTAAGGTTAGAATTAATGGGCCGCGGGCCGATTATTCGCTCTTTGCATGCTTTCTAGAAGCATCTGCATCGTGGCCCTGAGAAAAAACGGAAACTTTTGTGAGCGGAGGAAACAACATGGCGGTTCGAGTCGGAATCAATGGATTTGGAAGGATTGGAAGAATCACTTTTCGCGTCATCGCTGAACGCTACTCTGACGACATCGACGTCGTAGCGATCAACGATTTGGTCGACGCCAAAACCAACGCGCACCTCTTCAAATATGACACCTGCTACGGCATCTTCAACGGTTCGGTGGAGGCCAAAGACAGCGCTATCGTTGTAAACGGAAAAGAGATTAAGGTCTTCGCAGAGAAAGACCCTGCGAACATTCCTTGGAAAGACCTGGGCGTTGATATAGTGCTGGAGTCTACAGGGGTCTTCACAGATGCCACCAAGGCAAAAGCCCACATCGACGGCGGTGCGAAGAAGGTCATCATTTCAGCTCCAGCCAAGAACGAAGACATCACCATTGTGCTCGGCGTTAACGAAGATAAGTACGATCCGAAAGCTCATCACATTGTCTCCAACGCCTCCTGCACCACAAACTGCTTGGCTCCGATAGCCAAGGTTCTCCAGGACAACTTCGGCATCGTCAACGGCTTCATGACAACCATACACGCCTATACAAACGACCAGCGAGTGGCAGACCAAGCGCATAAAGACCTTCGCCGTGCCCGCGCCGCCGCCATGAACATAATTCCCACCACAACCGGTGCCGCAAAAGCCATCCACCTGGTCGTGCCGGAGCTGGAAGGCAAAATGCACGGCATCGCTATTAGGGTACCAACCGCCACGGTTTCTCTCGTTGACCTGGTGGTGAATCTGGAGAAGCCCGCAGACAAAAACGCCATCAACGAAGCCTTCAAGGAAGCGGCCAACGGTAAGCTCAAGGGGATACTTCAGTTCTGCGAAGAAGAGCTGGTATCTTCCGACTTCAAGGGTAACCCCCACTCGTCCATAGTCGATGGACCGTCCACCATGACTCTTGGAAGCAACTTCGCCAAAGTCATGAGCTGGTACGACAACGAGTGGGGCTACTCATGCCGAACTGCAGAGCTCATCCGCTTCATGGCGGAGAAAGGCTTCTAGCGTAAACCAAGGGCCGGGGAGAAACCTCCGGCCCTTTCCCCATCACTTCACGGGTAGCTTTTCAACATCTAATCGGCCGCAAGCTATCATTTTCCCTTGTTCAACTCGCACGTCATCCAAAACTAAGGGCAACCCAAGTTCATCCACGCGGAATACGGGGTTAATCCTCCGCTCGATTAGCCGAACCAAGAAACGCGGCACATTCAGCCGTGCAACACGAAGCATGTCGGCCTCGAAAAGTATCTCGCCTTCCTCTCCAAGCCTCGGCTGGCCCTCGAGGCGGATTGGAACCGTAAGCCCCACGACCTGCGGCTCAACGATAACAGCCATTCGGTCTTCCAGAAACTCAAACCTGGCCCTGCGCAGAACGTCCGGCCGCTGAGCCACGTAAGCGTTGGCATCTTCCTCCAACACTTCACCCACCACCATACTTCGGCCAACCGAAACTACGTTTCTCGACTTCACATCAACCTGAACATCGTACAGCTCGGCCTCCGCTCTGTTCACCACCAAGCCCGCGCTCGAGCGCACGCGAATCCCCTCCACAACCAAGCGGCTGATTTTGCCCCGCCTGAGGCTAGTCCCGCGCCTGTCTATGTGCACACGGTAGCTGTCTGCCGGACCTATAACCCTGCGTGCATAATCGGCCACCGCCCGCTCTGCCATCCGCACCGGATCCAGCGGACCGCAGCCGCAAATCCAAACCGCGGCGGTAGCCAGCAAAAGTGCCCGCCACGCAAACAGCAGCAATCTCACACTCCAAGCGTTCTGGCAACCATCAGAATGCCGCAGATCGTCTTGGCGTCGCATATCTCCCCTTTCAAAATGCGGTCCACGGCTTCGTTCAGCGGGACTATTTCCAGCTTCAGAACCTCATCCGGGTCAGACTTCCCCTCGCAACTTGTAAGATCCTCAGCCACGAACATGTGAAGCAGTTCGCTGGAGTAGCCCGGTGCCAAAAACGATGAAAACAGATGCCTGAGCCTCCCAGCCGAATAGCCGGTTTCCTCCACCAACTCCCGCGAAGCACATGCAGCCGGCTCCTCTCCTGGATCAAGCGTTCCGGCCGGTATCTCCAACAAAACCCTCCCGGCCGGCAGGCGGAATTGATGAATCATGACCACACGGTTGCCCGGCAACAACGGCACAACGGCCACGGCCCCGCGGTGCTCCACCACCTCGCGAGTGGTTTCCCTACCGTTGGCTGTTTCAACCTTGTCCACCCTGAGGTTTACCACCCTGCCGCGGTATATATACTCAGAGCTCTTCACCGTTTCTTCCAGATTCATTTTTCGCATCCCCTTTCAACCATACCACCGCAGTCTGAAAGCACAAAAGAGGAAAGCAGGCGTCCGCGGCGAATATTCTCCTCGCCAAGCCAATCGGACGCACCGAGGGTTCCTCGGTCGTCTTGCGCTTTTTGCGTTTCCATTATCATCCACAAGGAGTCACCCTGCTGATGAAAAGATTTCTTGCGGTTTTATCGGCGCTTCTGGCGAGCTTCGCCGCGGCAAGCATAAGCAGTGCCCAGCAAACGCCGCCCCTACCGGCGAACACTATTTTCGTAGCATCTTCAACGGCCAAAGCCGGAGAAACCGTGGATATCTCCGTTTGGGCCGGCAAGCAAAACACCGCTTTCAACGGCATAGAGTTCCTGCTCAAATTCACCCCCGTCTCGCCGGAGGGGCTCTCATCCCTTCCAACCGGAGTGGAAGGAGGGTTTAAGGTTGGCAGTGTGTTTCCTGCATCGGCCATTTGGGCGGTGAACACAGATACCCCTGGCGAAGTACGAGTGGCCATAGCTGCGGCGCAGGCGATAAACGGCCCGGGGCAAATCGCCACGGTTGCCGTTCGCGTGCCATCCGACATTTCAACAAAAGCCAGCTATCTCGTAGAAATCCGCGAGGTTATCCTGAGCGATGAGTCCGGAAACGACGTCACGCAGGCAACCCTCATAAACGGCACCCTTGACGTGGAAGCCGGCGGTCCTCCAGTAGTCAAAGGCGACCTTTCAGGCGACGGACTTGTGCGCGTTAACGACGCAACCAAAGCGCTTCGCATCGCGGTGAACATAGACAAACCCACCGAGCGCGACCTGAAAGCGGGCGACGTCAACGGAGACGGAAAAATAACCGTGCTTGATGTTACTCTCATCCTGAGGGCCGCGCTGGGGCTCATCAAACTGTAGAGTCCGAAAGCGCCTCACTCAAGTCGGAATTCGAATTTTTGGATTCGCTTTACGGCCCGCGGTTTGCCGTTCTGAACCGCGGGCTTGTATTTCATCGCCATGGCCGCTCGCACCGCCGCTCTATCCAACCTGCTGTCGCCGGATTTCCTCACCACCTGCACATCCGTAACCGAGCCGTCCTCGCTGATGGTGTAAACAACCACCACGTCCCCCTCAACGCCCTCTTCCCGGCAGGAAGGCGGGTAATACTCGCTCATATTGGGCCTGTAAATCAGCTCCGGCTCCGCTCTGTCGGGCAGCACCGGTTCCTGAGGCTTTGGGGGTTCCGGCTCCTTCTCCTTTGGAGGCTCGTGCCGGACTGGTGTTGGTTCCGGGGCCTTTGGCTTTTCCACCTGCGCCTCGGAAATCCTTGGCGAAGGCGCCTCTCGACGCGGTTCCGGGGCCGGATTTGGTCTCAACCCCGGACCGGGATCGGCCGCTTTGGGCGGCTCCGGCGTGCCGATACCGGGTCCCTCACCGGAACCCATGCCGGTGCCCCGCCCTTCTGGGTTTGGCACCCACCCAAGCGGCGTGGTCCCCTCCGTTGGCCCCAAATCCTCGCCGCGCGTGCTGGTTGACCCCAGATTCAGCGGGCCGCCCGGGTCCCCCGGCGGTCCGGGACTCCTGCGCACCGCACTTTCGCGGCGATCCGACAGTGTCGCCGCACGCAAAGGTGTCTTCCGCACATCCGAAACCAGCGCCTGTTTCTGTGGTTCATCCAGCCTACTTTTGACGGGAGGCAGTTTCACAACCGGCTTGTTAGAGGTCAAGTTCTTCGGAAGCGCCGCCTCCTGAGGCTTCTGAGGCGCCTGCCGCTCGAAAGCCGGCTGTTCGCGCACCACTTCTTCCGGCTGCAGACCGCCGGTGGCAACCACCACGTCAACCACGCGAAGGTTTTCGACATCAATCCCAGGTCGGGCGTGAAACCTGATGCCAAGCAACGCCAGTGCCACCGCGTGAAACGCCAAAGAAGCACACAAAGGATACCGCAACGAACCTTGCCGCACCGCCATTTCCGTCAGCGAACCTTTACATCCGGCTCGGTGGCTATAGAAAGCACGCTCGGATTGGCACGCTTCGCCTCGTCTATAAGCGCAACCACTTTCCCGTAGCGCAAAGACTTATCCGCGTTGATTATCACCTGCACCCTTGGGTTGGCCTCCACCTCGCGGCGCAAGGCTGCAGCCACCTCCGACATCTGTATGCGCCGCTTTTTTAGGTAGATATTCCCATTGGATGTCATTGTCAGTATCACTCGGGCTTGCACGGTTTTTTCGCCGGTGGAGGCTTTCGGAAGCGCCACCTTGATGCCAGTCATAGTGGTCATCGCGAGCGACGCAATCATGAAAAACACCAAAAGAAAGAAGATGGTGTCGATCATGGGCACGATTTCTATTCTCGCCCGCTTTATCTCCGGTTGGCGTATCCTCATCTTCTCATCCGGATAAACACGAGTCAGCTACCACCGCTACCATAATACCACATAGGGAAGCGCTCGTGCCACCGAAGGCGGACCGTTATAATCCAAGCTTAAACTAAACGCAAGATACCCTTAAGCAGCCGAAAGCTCCTGCCGAAAATACTGACAGACAAAGGTTCTGCTGCGCCCCCCGTGACGCTGGATTTCCACGGGTCCGAGATGCTTGACGACTGTGGAACCTAGACGGTCGCGTGCGGCAGGGCCTTTCCTTTTTAGCCCCAGCGGATTCCCCAAACAGCAAAGGGTTTGCACAAGCCAACAACCGGCAAACCCCTCACTGCCCAAAAACCAGTGCCGGTGGCACTATCACCACCGGCACCGCGGATGACGCACAAACTGCTAGAAGGACTGCGTTTCAACCCAGGCCCTTCCCGCCCACGGCTTACCAATCAGCTCCTTTGCCGGAAAAGTACAAAACTACGAAGCAAGGGGCACTGCGTTGCACTGGAATTGCGAAAAAGGTCCGCTAACACATTTGCCGCAAGCCAGCGCAGTAGTTTCAAACATTCTTTCAGAGGCAACGCGCGGCTTTCGGTAATACCGCTTCACGCGCGTGCACGGGGACTTTTCCTTCTGCACCGAGCTCACCTCCTCAGTGGTCTCTAGGTATATATAACACAGCCCCCGATTGCTGGTCAACCTTTTTGGGCGGGTTTTGTTCCAACAAATGCAAATTCCTTCACGTTTCCACAGCAAAAACCCAGCAACGGCCCAATCGCCGCCCAACTCGGAAAATTCCGCCGCACCATCCACAGCCACCAATGCAGGTGCGGCCGGCTTCTCGGCGAAAACTAAATCGAGGAGCTGTTTGGAATGAAACTGCTTATAGGAGCGCATATGCCTGTGGGGCAAGGGCTTGCTAAAGCTGTGGAAGTGGGCCGCTCCATAGGTTGCACAGTTATACAAGTTTTCACCAAAAGTCCGCAGCAGTGGCGCTCGCGCCGCATCTCGGACGAAGAAGCCGAGGCTTTCCGGCAGGCCAACATCCAGCAGATGCTCGCTCCCCCAATTGCCCACGATTCATACCTCATCAACCTTGCCTCCACAGATACCGAAATCCTCACCAAATCCAGGGAGGCCTTCGTGGAGGAAATCCGCAGGTGCGAGCTTTTGGGCATCGAAGCCCTTGTCACCCACATGGGTTCATACAGAGATTCCACGGAAGAAGACGGCCTCAAGCGCTTGGTCGACAGCCTAAATTTCGTATTTGACCAAACCCCAGATTCCAAGGTGCTGATAGCGCTCGAAACAACCGCCGGCCAAGGCAACTCTTTGGGCAGCCGATTTGAGCACTTCCCCTGGATATTCCAGCATGTAAGCCAGAACCATCGACTGCGCGTCTGCTTCGATACCTGCCATGTTTTTGCAGCTGGCTATGACTTGCGCACCGAGGACGCCTATTCCTCCACCATAGACCAATTCGCACAAACGGTGGGACTTGACCGACTGTGCATCTTCCACCTGAACGACAGCAAACGAGAGCTGGGCAGTCGTGTGGACCGACATGAGCATATCGGCCACGGACAGCTTGGCGAACTTCCGTTCAAATTGATACTTACAGACCAGCGCTTTGCGCACCTGCCAAAAATCGTGGAGACACCGCAGGCCGAGCAGATGCACGCTTACAACGTTGCCGTTCTGAAATCTCTTGTGGGCCTTTGCGATAGACCTCCGCGCATCTCCTCAGGCTGACCGGCCTCCATCCCAAACCAAAAGCGCACAACTCGCACAAAGGCTTCACCGGGCCAGTTAGCGCAAAGGCATGTACCCCTGCAAAATCTGCGGTCGAACGCTCAGAAGAAAAACTTCCGGGGAAAACAGTGGGGATTCTCAAAACCAAAGAGGGTTAAAGCCTGGTGCGGAGTTCAGAGCGCCAAACTAAGCTCCTTCGACCTGGCGCACTGCATTATTGGGGTCGCTCTGCGTCTCACCTTGCTCCCTTTCGGACATCGTGCGGGAAACGCCCGCTGCAGGTATACTCGCTGCACCCCTACTGGACTCCAGCGCCCGCACCCGCTTCTCCAGCGAGAGGATCTTCTCGGTGTAAACCAACCGCATCTGCTCCACATCGTCTTGCAGTTTCTTTAAGCCCTCCGCCGCGGCTTTTTGCTCCTCTTGCGAAACCACGGGGTTTCGGCCGAGCAGGTTCGAAAGCTCCCGCAGCACCTTGGGCACGAATATGCCAAAAGCCAGAACCGAAACAATCGTAATGGCAACAATCTCATCCCCGGTTAGCATTTCTAAGATCCTCCCGCATGCTCGCGCGGCCGCGGTTCCGTTTGTCCCTGCTCCCCCAAGCCGCGCTCCAGCATCGCCCGCCCGGTCGTGCCCGGCTCGGCAGCCGCAGAGGAGCCCATCGCCTTAAGCTGTTTTACTTCCTTCTCCAAAGCCAGAATCTTATCTCCGTACGCCACGCGCAGCTCTGCCAGCTCCTGCCGAAGAATCTGTATCTCGCGCATCGCTTTGGATTCAGTGGCGTTCCCCTGAAACGAGACCCCGAACGCCCGCAACAGCTCCCGGATGAATCCGGGTCCGAACACACTGCCAAACACGATGGCAACTATTATAACCGCAGCGGTCCAGAAATCCATGGCAGATTACCCTGCATGCAGGCTCCAAGCACGGTTCTGCGAACCTACGCCTGGCCTCTGCAATAAATACCGTTTGCAAACTTCTGCGGCGGCATTCGTTCCAGCGAAAGATCAAAAGCGCCAACGCTATTCTATGCCCCCACTCAGGATATGTCAACCGAACATCGATGGCGGATACGAGGCCAGAGGCTTGCAAATCTTTTTGTTGTGTGCTAAACTACAAGTGCCAAAGGGCTTCTTTCACGGAGGCGTGGTACCCAAGTGGCTAAGGGAGCGGTCTGCAAAACCGCTATTCACCGGTTCGAATCCGGTCCACGCCTCCATTCTTTTTAAGCTTTCCCTGCTGTAGAAGCACCTCCGCCTTCGGTGCAACGACTGCTTCCCGAGGGGAAAAACAAAGCCCCGCTTCTTTCCGAATGAAACGGGGCTTTGCTTTCAAATCCGCTGGATCTTTAAGCCTTAGCTCTTCCTCCAGTCGCCTGGGATGTTCCCGTCGCAGCGCTGGTTGCCAAGTCCGTACTGTTCACTTGTAATCGGCTTGCTGTCATCCGGGCGGAAGTTCAAACTGTACAGATTCTCCCGCTTGTACCACTTGGCGTGGCCGTCGACCATGGTCACGTTCACCCCGCCGTTGTGGCGGTTAAGAGCAATTCGCCCGAGACCGCCGTCGTTTACACCGTTAAGCGCATCCTGCGGAAGCTTCTGGGTGTGGACCGGCCACGCGTCAATCCATATACCGTCGGAATCAAACATTGTGTTGGCCGGATTCTTCACATCAGATTGGCCGCAGTTGTACATCCAGCCATTGTGGGTGTAAGAACCGTAGATGTCGTCGTTCCAAATCCACTGGCGTTTGGCCGATCCCCACTGTCCAGGGATTGGCGGATCAGTACTCGGGCAGATGAACGTAGCGCTTCTCTTGGGTAGATAACCCCACAGTGCTCTTGGCCAAAGGTCTGGGGTATAGCCGGGATAGGTTTCATCCCAATCCCCCATGTACTGCAGAAGCGCCGTTCCAATCTGCTTTTGGTTGTTCAAGCAAGATGTCATTCTTGCTTTCTCGCGCGCCGACGCAAAAACCGGGAACAAAATAGCCGCGAGAATAGCGATGATGGCGATGACAACCAAAAGCTCAATCAACGTAAAACCAAGCTTGTGCTTCTTCACTTTCTCCCCCTCCTCTAAGGGTTAACCCTCCTGAACCGTTTGCCGAGGCACAATTGATTGCGCCAGCAAACAGCTTTCCGTAGTAAGCCGGCTGAATCGACAACCAGTTTGCAGGAGATGATGTCTTTTCAAGTTCTACTTCGGCGTATACGAGGAAATTCCTCTTTTGCAGTTACAATATCCGCTTACCCTCCTTTGCTTTTTGGCGGGTAGCCGAATCAAGGAAGAACATGTAGTAGAGCGGGCCGTAGGTGATTCGGGAACCTACCTTGTCCAAGATCTGATCCGCCTTGTACCACTTGGCATGTTGATCGGCGAGCAGCCAATTGCCGCCGCCGTTGTGGCGGTTGGCAGGCCAATCGTTCTGGTGCCGCGGGAAGAACCAGCCATCGTTGAGGCCGCCACCGCCAACGCTGGTCATCTCATTCTCCTCCATCAGCAGGATGGTGGCCGCCGGCTCGGTAACATCCGATATGGTAAGGGGTTGATTCGGGTCGTACGGGTCACCGGGAGCGAAAAGCTCTGCGTTCATGCTGTAAGAGAGGAAGGTAGGCGAATTCCGGTCGGCTTGGTTGCGCGGGGTTTCAGATGGGCATACGTAAGCACCCACAGTGCGCACATAAGGAAAAAGGCTTCCCTGGCGCACATCTATGATCCAATGGTCCTTAGTAAGCACCCAGCCTCGTCCCTGCCCGGGGCGTCCGGCAAACGGGAAACCTCCGTCCCAATCATCTATATACATCTGGAAGCCGGTGCCCAACTGTTTGAGGTTGTTGAGGCACGTAGTCTGCCGCGCCTTCTCTCTGGCACGGGCAAAAACAGGGAAAAGAATCGCCGCCAGAATGGCGATTATGGCGATTACCACCAGCAGTTCGATAAGCGTAAAGGCTTGAGACCTCTTCATGGTTCCCCCTCTCGGACGACTTTGTATTGGTAGTATACGCGGTCCGCGCAAAATCTCCTCCAAACTTTGCATACCGCCAAAACAAATTTTGTGCTCGCATCCATTCAAGGAGGTGCAGGAGCCGCTGGTTGGGTGCGGAGGTTTGCGCTTCTGCCAGGGTCCGGCTATGTGCGTCTGTGGGATACCTCAACCAACGCTGTAAACATCATCGATGACGTGCTCGCTGATATTAAGCGAGTGGCTCAGTAAGGTTTGGATGTCTTCAACAGTGCCGTACAACACCAGTACAACACCAGCGGTAGCGGCGAGAAGCGGGATTTGGAGCACCAAAGGCGGGGAAATGGGAAAAATCACGCTCAAAAAGCAGTAAAAATGGAGCCGAGGAGGGGATTCGAACCCCTGACCCGCGGTTTACGAAACCGCTGCTCTACCGCTGAGCCACCTCGGCTCTTCAAGCTGGAATGCCAACAAAAATCAGTTCTTGGCCAAGCTCACCTATAGTTTACTCGGCCGGCGCACCCGTGTCAACCAATATTGCCGGGGTTCGCTGAAAACCACAGCAGGGTGCTAAGCCAATCCAGCCCCAACCACAACTCGACTTCCAAACAGATGTGCACCTAAAAATCTCTCTCCAAAAACAACCGATGAAAACAAACAGGGCGAAAGCCGCTTGTTCAAAAGTGGCCTTCGCCCTGTTAAACCTGCTACATCTTGGTGCCGAGGGTCAGAATCGAACTGACGACACCGTGATTTTCAGTCACGTGCTCTACCAACTGAGCTACCTCGGCATTTAACAGAAACTGGCGGTCCAGACGGGATTCGAACCCGCGATCTCATGCGTGACAGGCATGCGCGTTAAACCACTACGCTACTGGACCGCCCAACCTTGCCATCTGGAACCCGTCTCTTCGCCCGGTTTCCTCAGGCACCCAAATTATATCAAAAGGCTTTCTGCTCGTCAATACCCCCCGCTGAGCGTTTCTGTAATAATTAGGGTTGGGGAGTTTGAAAAATTAAATGCGAGCCACTCTTCCCGCCCCC
>Ga0080004_1094530_pt1 | contig 66850 bp, 68 predicted proteins | sample WasSprMetagenome_FD_69207 | JGI IMG/M metagenome (GOLD analysis project Ga0080004, IMG submission 69207) | Sulfidic aquatic microbial communities from Washburn Spring, Yellowstone National Park, USA - WS (SPADES assembly) (version 2) | ecosystem: Environmental > Aquatic > Thermal springs > Hot...
TATGGAATATTTTGAAAGTCTTTTGAAGATACCAATGTTTGACGTATAGAACTCAGTATACATCAATTTTTGAGAAAAATATTTTAAGGGGTTTTCTGAAAGTGTCAACTTTTTACTTTCACATAGTATAACTTCATCCTATGCTTGATATAGAAAAGATTAATCATAATAATCATAAACTTATTTTATCACAGTTTTTTTAAAAAAAGTCAAGCCCTTTTTATCCGCTAAAGGGGCAAAAACGGGGCAGGTTTAGAAGGTAAGATGCACCGGCTATAGTGACACCGTAAAAGATGGTAGGGCAAGAAGTGTTAAGCCATTCGGTAATTGTGCCATTTGTCAAGGTGCTACCGGTGATTAGTAAAACTTGAGCCCATTCTTTTAATTCTTTTGCTTTGGCGTAACCGTCTTCAATTATAATGCCGAATTTTTCCCGACCGATGTTTTCAGGATCTAAGTCAAGTACCCGCAAAGGGAAATATCTGGAACAAACTTCAACCATTGCGGGCTGTAAACCCACCATGCCAAGTCTTACCTTTCCAAATCTTTTCTTTAAATACCTCACCAATTCCTGAGCACAAAGGTTAGGTCCCTCATCACGGCAATGGACGGTCCCTTGGATTTCTCCCAGATGGCGTAAAAAGGCGTTAAGTGTAGCCACAAATAAAGCCCGTTGGTAATTATCGTGAAGGGGAAGCTTTAAAACCTCACCTAAGGTCCCTGTAAAATTACCCGGATGATCGGTAAAAGCTTGCCCCCGTGCCCCCTCAAACTGGGCTTCTATAAGACTCTCCTTTCCCCTCTGCAAAGGAAAATCGCTCCTTCCAGGATCACCAATGGCTTCCTCGGCCGAAAGCACTCGGGCCCGCACCAGGATTCTTGTGCCTAATAAATGCTTCTTTTGAGCTAAGTCCAACAACTTTTGGCGTAAAACCTCATAAACCTCCATTTTTAGAACTATTTTACCATTTCTTGCCGTATTCTTCACATTCAAACTGAGCTTTCAATAACTCGTATTCCTTTGCATTAATATTGTCAAGGAGAAGTAGTTAAGCCAAGAGCAATTCCAATAGGCGTTTGGAGATTACCTCTATTGAATAGTTCTCTTCGGCCCTTTTGCGAGCGTTAAGTCCCATTTCTCTGCGCAAATTTTCATTTTTAAGGAGGAGTTTTAAATAGAGGTAAAAATCTCCTTCGTCCTTAGCGACAAAGCCATCTATTCCATGCCTTACGATCTCCGAATTCACCCCCACATCCGAAACGACCGGTGGAATACAACAAGCCATATATTGAAGCGCTTTATACCCACATTTCCCCTTGGTATAAAGATCATTGGGTAAGGGCATGATCCCTACATCGAACTTCGAGATCTCCTCCTCTTGAGTCTCCAGACTCCAGTTTATAAAGGTCACATGGATGCCTTTCATTTCTATTGATTTTGATGAGATTATCCTTAATTCTATCGGGAACTCTTCAGAAAGCTTTATTAAAACGGGCTCTACCAACTTTAAATGAGGCAAATTTATAGCTGTACCAATCCATCCTATAATTAACCGGTCATTTTTAAACTCATAGTTCTTAATAGGAATATTTGAAACTCTAACTGCAGAAGGTAAAATAGCCACATTTTTATTGTATTTTCTAGCTTCTTCGGCAAGAATTCGGTTACCCGCTATAATCAAATCCGATCTTTTTGCGATAGATTCAAACCGGGCTTTACGAGTAAAACTCTCCTTCCCATCATGCCTTACGTAAATTGCATCATCAAAATCGAAAATTAACTTTTTGGAGCATTTTCTCAAAAGAAAAGCTTCAAAAACGGTCGGCATTTTCTTTTGTAAAAAAACCAGGTCAAAACTTCTTAAGCTTTTAAAAAGTTTAAACCTTTCCCATATGTTTTGAGGGTAAGGGGCCACTTTAAACTCCAAGCCTTTCAGATAAGGTAAAAGGTTCAAAACCCTAACTCTGCTGCTTGGCATTTTGGGGTGTTGGATGAGGAAGATTATCGATCTCATTTCCCAAGGATCATCCTTAAAGCCGCAAATAAGAGCACAAAGCCGAAAAGCCTCTTTAAGGTTAGGGTCGGAAGGTATAAGGCGAGCTTTGCCCCAAAAAATCCTCCGAAAAAGGCACCGATCGCTAAAAGTGCGGCCATTTTTACATTGACGCATCCGTGTTTCCAATAAACGTAAGCGCTCAAAAAACCAATGGGCGGAAGCAACATGCCCAAAGTAGTCCCTTGAGCAACCTGTTGAGGCATCTTCTCAAGGTATACCAAAATGGGCACAGTGACCATTCCTCCTCCTATACCAAAAAGACCCCCAAAAACTCCTGCTCCAAAACCTACAATAAGGCAAAATATGATCTCGTACATCTTTTGCCTCCCTTTTCTTATAACTTATAAATGGATTTACCGTGTTCAGCAATCATCCCTTCTTGCCAGAGCGAGGGTAAAACCCTCTTTCCCATTAAAAGGGCAATAATCGAAAAACTCGTCCCGAATCCAGAGGCTGAAAAGTAATCTCAAAGGGGCTTTTGGGCGAAGGCCTTATATTCGAACGGAGGCCCAGAAGGAGATAGGCGATGGCACTAAATGGGATTGGCACCTTGAGGAAGTTGGAATCGGGGTTTCGGTCAACTGGGTATTGACAAGAACTTCTTTTTACTTCTTTATGAAGGCAAATGGAACTTTACTTTTGGCTCTCTTTATTGATCGTTCCGGGGATAGGCCCTGTACTGAGGAAAAGGCTTATCGAGGCCTTCCATTCCCCCCAAAGGGTCTTTGAGGCTACGGAAAAAGAGCTTTTATCGGTGGAGGGGATGAATCATAAAACTGTAAAGGCCTTAAAAGGAATAGATCCCTTCAAAACAGGTAAGGAGCTCCTCCAAAAGGTAAAAGCCACTGGAAGTGACCTCATCACCCTATTTGATCCCCGTTATCCCTCCAATTTGAGGCAGATACCGGATCCCCCCTTGGTGCTCTTTTACAAAGGAAGCCTTCAAGAGGAGGATTCGAGGTCTATTGCCATCGTTGGCTCAAGAAAGGCGACACCTTATGGAAGGGAGTTTGCCAAAAATTTGGCCTTTCAATTGGCCCAAGCAGGATTAACCATCGTAAGTGGCCTTGCCCGAGGGATTGACACGGAGGCTCATGTAGGGGCGCTGGAAGCGGGGGGAAGGACCTTTGGGGTTTTGGGCTCAGGTATTGACCGGATCTATCCCCCGGAAAACGAGGAACTTGCCCGAAGGATCATTCAAAGCGGAGCGATCCTTTCGGAGTTTCTTCCGGGAACGCCGCCCGAAAAATGGAATTTTCCCCAGCGAAACAGGATAATAAGCGGACTCACGCTGGGCGTTGTGGTGGTAGAAGCTTCGGAGAAAAGCGGCGCTTTGATCACCGCCTCTTTGGCCCTCGAACAGGGACGAAGTGTTTTCGCTGTTCCGGGAATGCCCGGAAGTTGGGCAGCTCGAGGCACCAATAGGTTGATAAAAGAAGGGGCAAAACTTGTGGAAGGCCCAGAGGACATCCTGGAAGAGATTTTGCCTCAGGTTCCGGCTTTAAAAAGGAAAGAGGAGAGACCGAAAAGCCCTTTGGAGAAACTGATTCTTGAGTTTTTGCAAGAAGGGCCTAAACACGTGGATGAGATCTCTCGATTCCTCAAAAAATCCCCTCAGGAAACCTTGGGGTTACTTCTAAAAATGGAACTGGAAGGCTTAGTTAGGGAACTTCCGGGAAAGGTCTTTTTAATCGCGGGATGAAGGAGAAGGAACTTATAGTAGTGGAAAGCCCAACGAAGGCAAAAACTTTGAGGAAACTGCTGGGGGAAAACTACCTGGTTGAGGCCTCCTTCGGCCACATAAAGGACCTTCCGGAAAAAAGGCTCGGAGTGAGAATCGAAGAGGGGTTTTCCCCTGAATATGAGCTTATAAAGGGAAAGGAAAGGGTTATAAGGAATTTGAAAAATTTAGCAAGGCTTTGCTCCTGCGTCATCTTAGCCACCGATCCCGACCGAGAAGGGGAAGCCATCGCTTGGCATATCGCTGAAGAACTGGGCCACAAGGTTCAATTTCAAAGGGCCTTGATCTACGAGTTTACCCCTCAAGGGATAAAGGAGGCGCTTTCAAACCTCACTTCCTTAAGGGAAAACCTCTATAGAGCCCAACAGGCGAGAAGGGTCTTGGATCGGTTAGTGGGTTATAAGGTCAGTCCTCTTTTATGGAAAGCCCTGGGAGGGGGGCTTTCTGCGGGAAGGGTTCAATCGGCGGCCTTGAGGCTCCTTTACGAAAGAGAGAAAGAGATCAAGGAGTTCGTGCCCAAGGAATACTGGACCATAAAGGCCCTTTTGGAAAAGGATGGCGTTCAATTTTGGGTAAAACTCGCTGAAAGGAAGGGAAAGAAAATCGCCTTTTTAAAAGAAGAAGAGGCCAAAAAGATCCTGGAAGAGCTTAAGGGGAAAAACTTTTACGTCCTTTCCTTTACCAAGGAGGAAAAATCCAAAAAACCCCCGCCTCCCTTTATCACCAGTACCTTGCAACAAGAGGCTTCGAAAGTCTTGGGGCTTTCACTCAAACAAACTATGGCGATAGCCCAGAGGCTCTATGAGGGCCTTCCCCTCGGACCCTTCGGACAAAGGGGATTAATCACCTATATGAGAACCGATTCGGTTAGGATAAGCCCTCTTTTCCAAAAAGCGGCGAGGGATTTTATCCTCAGGACTTACGGAAAGGAGTTTCTCCCTCCAAAACCCCATTCCTTCAAAAGCCCCAGCAAGGCCCAAGAGGCCCATGAGGCTATAAGACCAACCTCTTTGGAGCTATTTCCAGAGAGGGTAAGGCCTTACTTAAAAATAAAAGAATTTGAGCTTTACGGGCTCATATGGAAAAGGTTTCTCGCCTCCCAGATGGCGGAGCTGCGTTTGGAGGTAGGTAAGTTAAGGGTCAAATGCGGGGACTTCACGTTTCAAGGGCTTATGGAGGTGGAAAAATTCCCCGGTTTTATGATAGTTTGGGAAGGGGAAAAGGAAGAGAAAAAAATACCGGACTTTAAAGAAGGGGAAGAGCTTTTGCTTGTAAAAATAGAAGTGGAAAAGCATCTAACCCAACCTCCTCCTCGTTACAGTGAGGCTTCACTGGTCAAGGAACTGGAAAAAAGGGGTATAGGTAGGCCTTCCACTTATGCCACCATTATAACCACCCTCCTGGAAAGGGGGTATGTTAGGCTCCAAAATAAGGCCTTTCATCTCACTGAACTTGGGGAAAAAGTGGCTCAACTGTTGCTTAAACACTTCCCTACCCTCATGGATCTTTCCTTTACCAACAAAATGGAGGAAGAACTCGACCGCATAGCCAATGGCCTCCTTTCCTTTCAGGAAGTTTTAGCGAGCTTTTACGGACCTTTCTCCGAAGATTTACAAAAGGCCCATCGGGAGATTAAGGGTGATGGAAGTTCCTTTCATTGACCTTAGGCCTACCCACTTGCTTCTGCTTGAGGATTTAGAAAGGGAGATTCGCTCCATTTTCCAAACATCCCAATTTGTCATGGGACCAAGGGTTCGGAAACTAGAAGAGCTTTTGGCTCAATATCTAGGAGTAAAGCACGCAATTGGGGTTGCCTCTGGAAGCGATGCCCTCCTTCTGGCCCTTATGGCCTTGGAAATAGGGGAAGGGGATGAGGTTATAACCACGCCCTTTACCTTTTTCTCCACCGTAAGTGCCATTATAAGAGTGGGGGGAAGACCCGTTTTTGTGGACATTGATCCGGAGACCTTTAACCTTAACGTGGAATTAATACCCAAAGTCATAACTGAAAGGACCCGCGTTATAATGCCCGTGCATTTGTTCGGGCTTCCCTGTGAGATGGAAAGGATCATGGAGATCTCCAAGGAGGCGAAGCTTAAGGTGGTAGAAGATGCGGCCCAAGCCTTGGGAGCTCACTGTTTTATCGGAGAAGAGAGGAAAAAGGCGGGGAGTATCGGCCATTTGGGGTGCTTTTCCTTTTATCCCACCAAGAACCTAGGAGGGGCTGGGGATGGGGGACTTGTGGTGACCAATTCCGAGGAACTGGCGGAGAAGATCAAGCTTTTGCGATCCCATGGAGCAAGGGATAAGTACCTTCATGAACTTATAGGGATAAACAGCCGCCTCGATGAGATACAGGCCGCCGTGCTCTTGGTGAAACTGCCCTATCTTGACCAATGGAACGAGGAAAGGAGGAGGAAGGCCGAACATTACCACTCGCTCTTCCAAGAGTATGAGGGGGAAAAATTGGGCATAAAGTTGCCTCCTTTGAGAAAGGGACACATATTCCATCAATACGTGATAAGGACTCCCAAAAGGGATGAGTTGAGGAAATACCTGGCCCAGAAGGGAATAGGAACCGAGGTTTATTATCCCCTTCCCCTTCACCTTCAGCCTTCCCTCAAATTTTTGGGGTACCGAAAGGGAGACTTTCCTGAAACCGAAAGGGCTTCCCAAGAGGTCTTGGCCCTTCCGATTTATCCCGAATTGAGTCCCCAGGCACAAAGGTATGTGGTCCAAGAGATCGTCTCCTTCCTTAGGGAAAGCACTTCTCCTTAGCGCGTTAAGCGGCGTTTTCTACGGGCTTTCCCAACCGGGCCTCGGCCTCTGGCCCTTGGGATGGTTTTCTCTTTTGCCCCTTCTTTACGCGGTAAAGGACCAAAGACCAAAGGAAGCCTTCTCCATAGGAGGCTTTGGAGGAACGATAGCCTTTTTGGTCACCTGCTATTGGATCATAGTGGCGGTGAACCGTTATGGAGGCATTAACTACCTCGGAGCGATGGCCATTTTGTTCCTCTTGTGTCTTTATTTGGGGCTTTATTTTGGGGTTTTCTCCTTGGGGATCACGGTGCTTCCCAAAAATACGGCTTTCGCCTTCGGAGGAGCCTCGTTGTGGACACTTGTGGAATATTTAAGGGGCCATCTGTTGAGCGGATTTCCCTGGGCCATGTTAGCTCATAGCCAATGGAGATTGCCCATTCTTTTACAGATAACTGACTTAGGAGGGGCCTATTTATTGTCGTTTCTTCTGGCTTTTTTCAACCTGGCCTTGTTTTTGTCCTTTAAGGGAAAAAGAAAAGCCCTTCTTTACGCCCTCATGGGGATAGGACTGACCTTAGGGTATGGGCTTTTTAGGCTCCAAGAAAAGGACCCCTCTCCCCGTTACCAGGTGGCCATAATACAACCCAACATCGAACAACTCATCAAATGGGATAAGACCTTTCAAAGGACCATCTTTAAAATCCACACGCTCCTAACCCTTCAAGCCTTAAAGAAAAAACCAGACCTCATCATCTGGCCTGAAACGGCCTTTCCCCAATACTTTCCCCAAGGAGATTTGGTGGAAGAACTGCTACGATTCCTTCAAAACCTGAAGACTCCCCTCCTCTTTGGGGCCTTAAGAATGGAAGGAGAGAGGACCTATAATACCGCCTTTCTCTTCTCCGAAGGTAAACTTTCCTTCTACGATAAGGTCCACCTTGTTCCCTTTGGGGAATATCTCCCGTTGAGAAAAACCATAGAAAACTTCTTTGGCTCGATAAAAGAAGCGGTTCCTGGGGACATAAGCCCAGGTAGTGAGATTAAGGTCTTAAACCTCCCTTGGGGGAAGGCCGGGATTTTAATATGTTTTGAGATCATCTTCCCGGATCTCTCAAAGGAAGCGGTCGAAAAGGGGGCCGAACTTCTTATCACCATCACCAATGACGCCTGGTTCGGGAAAACCTCTGCCCCTTATCAGCACTTGGCCCAAGCGGTCTTTCGAAGCGTAGAAGAAAGGAGATGGGTCTTAAGATCGGCAAATACCGGCATAAGCGCCATTATAGATCCCAAGGGGAGAATCATAGAGGAAACCCCTCTTTTTAAGAGGTCCGTCTTAATAGGACCCTTTGACTTCTCCAAGAAAAGGACCCTTTACGCTGAAAGCGAAAAGTTTTGGCCCTTTTTGTTTTTGGGGGTCTTTATCTTAAGTAACCTTCAAAGATCCAATCGGAGCCGATCCTTTTAAGGGAGGCTTCTTTTAGTGGAAGGGCTTCTTCGATCTTCCTGATCCCCAGATCCCCAAAAGGGGATAGGCCTTCCCCCATAAGTTTCGGCGAAATGATGACCGTCAATCGGTCACAAAGTCCCTCCTTCAAAAAAGAGGTAAGAACCCCCCTTCCCCCTTCGACCAAAACCGATTGTATCTTTCTCTCGTAAAGGACATTAAGTAATTCCCTTAGCTCCACCCTTTCTTCCCCTAATCGGAGGACCTCAACCCCTCTTTCTTGAAGAAGGGCCATCTTCTCGGGATCAGCCCTTTGGGTTGTGGCAATAAGAAGGGGAGCCTCTTTTACGTTTAAGACCTTTGAATCAAGGGGGATCCTTAACCCCGAATCTAAGACCACCCTCAAGGGGTTTCTCCCCCGGACAAGCCTTACGGTCAATTGGGGATCATCCTTTAAAACGGTGCCTATTCCCACCACAACTGCTTGGTGAATGGCCCTCAACTTATGGGCAAACCTTAAGGCCCTTTGGGAACTTATCCATTTTGAATCACCAGTAGAAGTAGCGATCTTTCCATCAAGGGTTTGCGCCCATTTTAAGGTGATAAAGGGAGAATGTTCTTCGTAATACTTAAAATAGGCCCTGTTTAAGGCCCTCCCCTCTTCCTCAAGGACCCCTATTTCTACCTGGATCCCATGTCGCTTAAGGATCTCGATGCCTTTCCCGTTTACCAAAGGATTTGGATCCCGATTGGCGATGACCACCCTCCTTATGCCCGCTTTTATTATGGCATCAGTACACGGAGGGGTTTTCCCCCAATGGGAACAGGGTTCCAAGTTCACGTAAAGGGTTGCTCCTTCCAGGGGTTCCTTGGCCCTTTTTATAGCATCGACTTCCGCATGATCCCCTCCGTAAAACCTATGAAAACCCTTGGACAAGATCCTGGAATCCTTAACCAAAACTGCCCCCACCATGGGATTTGGGCTAACCCACCCCTCGCCCCTCTTGGCCATAAGAAGGGCCAATCTCATGAAAAACTGGTCCTTTTCCGGGTCCACTTCAGAAGTTCCTCATAGGAAAGCGTGTTCAAAACATCCTGGGGCTCGCACCAACCCCTTCTCGCCACTCCTACTCCAAGTTCGAGCATCCATAGTTGTCCCAAATTATGGGCATCGGTGCCGATGGCCAGTTTAACGCCCTTGGACTTGGCTTTTCGAGTGTTGATGTCATTGAGGTCTAACCGATCATAATAGGCGTTTATCTCCAGGGCCACCCCGGTCTGGGAGGCCTTTTCGATTAGGGCATCGATATCAACCCGATACCCTTCCCGGGTTGAGATGAGCCTTCCAGTGGGATGGGCTATGATGTGAACATATGGGTTCTCCATAGCTTTAAGGATCCGCGGGGTCACATCCTCTTCTTTCTTCCAGCTGTGAATGGCTGCCACTACCAGGTCAAGCTCTTTTAAGATCTCGTCCGGATAATCCAAGCTCCCATCAGGGAGAATATCGACTTCGGCCCCGGCCAAAAGGTAAGGACCACTGGTCCTTCGGCGATTGAGCTCCCTTATCTCCCGAATCTTCTCCAGAAGCTTTTTCTCATCAACCCCTTTAGCATACTTGGCACTTTGGGAGTGATCGCACACCCCTATATATTCCCATCCGTAGCGTTCAGCCTCTTTCAACAAATCCTCAAGGGTCATAGTGCCATCGGAATACCTGGAGTGAACGTGAAGATCCCCTTTTATCTGAGAATACTCCACCAACTTGGGAAGTCTCCGAGCTTGGGCTGCCTCGATCTCACCCCAATCCTCCCTCAACTCTGGGGCTATCCATACCAATCCCAAAAGCTCATACACCTCCTCTTCTTTCTCCCCTCCTATTTTCTTCTCGTCTCGAAATACTCCGTATTCGGATATTTTAAGCCCAAGTCCCTTGGCAATTGTCCTAAGATGAATGTTGTGTTGTTTAGAACCGGTAAAGTATTGAAGAGCTGCCCCATAGGATTCCCTCGGTACAACCCTCAGATCCACTTGATAACGGTTATGAAATATGGCCGAACCCTTGGTCTCACCTTGGGCTAAGACACGGGTCACGCCTCTTAGGTTCACAAAATAAGCGATTATTCTCGCCCCATCCTCACCCGTACACAAAATGTCAAGATCCCCTACGGTCTCTTTCATCCTCCTGAAGCTTCCACAGGCTGAGATGGATTGGACTTGAGGCAATTTTGACATCTGGTCGATTATCTCTTTAACCAGTGGATAAGCCAAACCAAGTGGAACCCTCTCGCTCATACGTTCATAAAGCTCAAGCCCTTTCTTTATGTTCTCCACCTTTTTAGGACCCATACCAGGAAGCCTCTCCAGGGATCCGTTTTCCAAAACCCTCTTGAAGTCCTCAGGTGTTCTGACCCCTAAACGATCATAGGCAAGCTTCAGCGTTTTAGGCCCTATTCCTTGAACCTCCATAAGATCGAGAAGCGCTTCTGGAACCTGAGAAAGAACCTCCTCGTATTTCCGCATCTTCCCCGTTTGAAGGTACTCCGCCACCTTTTTCGCAATCCGTTCCCCAATCCCCGGGATCCTCATCAAGGCCTCGGTGCCACCTCGCTTAAAGACTTCCTCTATATCCTCCGGGTAATCCTCCAAAACCTTGGCAGCCTTTCGATAAGCCCCAATTTTAAAGGGATTCTCCCCCAAAAACTCCAGGGCATTGGCCATTTTGGAGAACATCTCGGCCAGCGTCTTATTAACTCCCATCTTCGGCCCCCCTTTCTCGAAGGTACTTCTTAAAAAAGTTTTTTTCAAGCGTTATAAAATAGGAAAGATGAAACAGGTGGAATGGGCCTTCATAGGCCTTGGAAACCCTGGCGTCGAATACCGATTGAGTCGTCACAATATGGGCTTCCTGGTGGTGGATGGTTTTGCTCAAAAATACGGCCTCCACTGGTCAAAGGGGTTCGAAGGGGAATGGGCCTTTGGAGAGATAAAGGCCAAGGAGATCCTCCTCTTTAAGCCCTTGACCTTCATGAACCTTTCGGGAAAGGCGATAGGGAAACTGTTGAATCAAGTCCCCATCCCCAAGGAAAAGTTGCTGGTGATCCACGACGATTTGGACCTACCCTTTGGAAAACTAAGGCTTAAAAGGGGAGGGGGAGATGGAGGGCATAAGGGAGTGAGGTCCATCATCGAAACCATAGGCCCCGATTTCCCCCGCTTGAAACTCGGTATCGGTAGACCCGAGAAAAAGGAGGAAGTAATCCAATATGTATTATCTCCCTTTTCGGAGGAGGAATTGAAAAAACTTCCCCACCTTTTGGAAAAAGCCCACGCCCTTCTTCTCACTCTCATCGAAGAAGGACTTGAACCAGCCATGAACCTCTTTAACCGGGAAACCCCCTTAACTTGAACTCCCCGAACTCCCTTCAGTTGGGGCCTCTTCCATTTCAGGAGCCACTACCGTCGCTATGGTCTGAAGCGGATCACTGGTTATCTTCACCCCTTCGATCTTGAGGTCCATCACGTGGATGGAATCACCTATATCGAGATTCGAAACGTCCAGTTTTATTACCGGAGGTATCTTGGCCGCAATTCCTTTCACTTCAACCGAACGCACAAAGACCTCCAAAAGCCCGCCCTTTTCGACCCCTTTGGGCTTTCCTACGATCTCGATAGGCACCTCCATGTAAATCTCTTCCTCCAGCTTTACCCCTTGAAAGTCCACATGAAGCAACTGATCTTTGAGGGTATCCCTTTGTACCTCTTTGAGGATGGCCGTCTTCCTCACCTCCCCGTCACCAAGCCCCTTTATGACCAACGTAAAGATGGACCTTCTCCTCTCAGGTGTGGAGAAAGTTTTCCTCAAATCGCTAAGCCTCACCGCTAAAGGTATCGCCTCCTCCCCCGCACCGTAAAATACAGCAGGGATCATCCCCTGTTTCCTCAATCGCCTACAAGGCCCCTTGCCCAATTCCTTCCGATAAAAAGCCTCAAGTTCCATCTCTTCCATCCCTCACCACCTCCTTTTATTCGAAAAGAACGCTCACCGATTCGTTAAGGTGAATCCTTCTAACGGCTTCTCCAAAAAGCTTACCCACCGAAAGGACCTTTATTTTTTTGCACTTTCGAGCCTCTTCAGAAAGAGGAATGGTATCGGTAACGATAAGCTCTTTGATGGGAGACTCCTCAATTCTTTGGACCGCATTTCCCGAAAGCACCGGATGAGTACAGCAGGCATAAACGGCCGAAGCCCCCTTATCAAGAAGAGCCGAGGCGGCTTTGGTAAGGGTCCCTCCTGTATCGACCATATCGTCCACGATAACCGCAGTCTTACCCTTCACATCGCCTATTATGTTCATCACCTCAGCCACATTGGCCCTCTCTCGCCTTTTGTCAATTATGGCCAAAGAGGCATCGAGCCTCTTAGCAAAGGCTCTGGCCCTCTCCACCCCTCCCGCATCGGGCGAGACTATAACTAGGTCATCTTTGAAGTGTTCCTTTAGGTAATGAAGAAGGACGGGCCTGGCATAAAGGTTATCCACGGGTATATCGAAAAACCCTTGGATCTGTCCCGCATGAAGGTCCATAGTCAAAACCCTCGAAGCCCCCGCGACCGTTATGAGATTGGCCACCAGCTTGGCCGAAATGGGTTGCCTTGGAGCCACCTTTCTATCCTGACGGGCATACCCATAATAGGGGATGACCGCCGTGATCCTACCTGCGGAAGCCCTTCTGGCCGCATCTATCATGATCAAAAGTTCCATCAGATTATCATTAACCGGAGGACAGGTGGGCTGAATGATAAATACGTCCTTCCCCCGTACGTTCTCGTTGATCTCCACCGAGATCTCCCCATCGCTGAAGGTCTTGACCTCCGCTTTACCCAAAGAAATGCCCAGATAATCACAAACCTTTTCGGCCAGGGGTCGATTGGCGTTACCCGAAAAGACCTTAAGCTCCCCGTCTGTTCGAAAAATCGCCACCTCTTCTCCCCCAATAAAAAATTTTGGCTGGGGTGGGAGGATTCGAACCTCCGAATGCGGGATCCAAAGTCCCGTGCCTTACCAGCTTGGCGACACCCCAACCTTAAAGCGTCTCGACCAGAAAGACCTCCCAATCAAAGGCTTTCAAAAAATCAAAAGCACTTCGCGCTTCCTCTTCCCTTTCATAAATACCGAAAACCGCCGAACCACTTCCAGTCATCAAGACCCCTTTTGCCCCCTTCTGCCGCAGCAAATTTTTCATCTCCTTTATCTCCGGCAAAACCCGTTCAGCTACTTCTTCCAACGCATTATAAAGAAACTCTTCCCATTTTCTCGGAGGAAAATCCCTTATTATTCTATTTTTCCCTCCCCCCTTTGTCAAGGATAAGTCATATAAGCGATAAATGGCGGAACTTGAAAGGGGTTTCTTCGGATAAAGGATCACCAGGAACAACTTAAGGGGAGGAAGCTCCTGGATGATCCTCTCACCCCTTCCCCCGATGAGGGCGGGTTTTCCTTTTAGGAAAAAGGGAATATCGGAACCGAGCTGGGAACCAAGTTCGAAAAGTTCCTTCTCTTCTAATTGAAAGCCCGAAAGTTCCATGAGTCCTCGAAGGGTTGAGGCAGCGTCACTTGAACCACCGCCAAGCCCAGATCCAATAGGTATGTTCTTTTTAAGTTTTATCTTTACTCCCATTTTAAGACCAGTATATCGCAGGAAGAGCTTTGCCGCTTTAACGCTCAAATCCTCCTCGGGGACTTGGGGGTGATCGCACTCAAGGTATACCCCTTTTTCTATTCTTTCCAGCCTTATCTCATCCCATAAGCTTACGGGATATACCCAACTTAGGATCTCGTGATAATTGTCCTCCCTTAATCCCAGTACCTCGAGCCTGAGGTTTATTTTGGCCGGTGCTCTAATCCTTACCTCCTTTTTGGGCGCATTGACCATGGATCCATCCTCTTTTTTGTGGTTTAATATAAACCATGCTCGACCTCAAGACCTTGAGAAAAAGGCTCCCTTACATTAAGGAACGTTTGGCTTTAAGAGGGGTGGAGATAAATTGGGATTACTTCGAGAGAATAGATGCCGAACGCCTCAAGCTCATAGAGGAAGTGGAATCCTTAAGAAGGCAACTGAACGAAATCTCCGAACAGATACCTTTAAAAAAGCGAAAAGGTGAAGAGGTAAGCGACCTTCTCTCCCAACTTCGAGAGCTCTCCAAAAGGCTTAAAAACCTCGAACAAAGCTTGAAGGAAAAGGAAGAGGAACTCCGGGCCTTTCTGTTGAGGATCCCCAACTTGCCCCACGAGTCAGTTCCAATAGGGGAGGGACCGGAACAGAACCGCGAGGTGAGAAAATGGGGGGAACCTCCCGAGTTCGATTTCGAGCCCAAACCCCATTGGGAGATAGGGGAGAGACTGGGGATACTTGATTTCGCTCGAGGGGCCAAACTGGCGGGCTCTCGCTTTACCCTTTACCGGGGGCTCGGAGCGTTGCTTGAGAGGGCTTTGATAAACTTCATGCTTGACCTTCACATAAGAGAACATGGCTATACGGAGGTACTTCCGCCTTTTTTAGTAAAAAGGGAGGTGATGGAGGGGACCGGACAACTGCCGAAGTTTGAGGATGATCTTTTTAAGATAGAAGGGTTAGAACTATTTTTGATCCCCACTGCCGAAGTCCCCGTTACCAACATCCACCGGGAAGAGATCCTTGACGAAAAGGATCTGCCTTTGAAGTACGTCTCCTATACGCCCTGCTTTCGAAAAGAGGCCGGTTCTTACGGCAAGGACGTAAGGGGGATAATCCGTCAACACCAGTTTAACAAGGTGGAACTGGTGAAGATCACCACCCCGGAGACCTCTTACGAGGAATTGGAATCCATGGTCCGGGATGCCGAGGAAGTGTTAAGAAGGCTTGGCCTTCATTATCGGGTGGTCGAACTGTGTACGGGCGATTTGGGCTTTTCGGCGGCAAAGACCTATGATCTTGAGGTTTGGCTTCCTGGGCTTGGAGAATATAAGGAGATCAGCTCCCTCAGTAACTGCGAGGATTTCCAAGCAAGAAGGGCCCAGATAAGGTTCCGTCGTCAAGGTAAAAAGGGCACCGAATTGGTACATACCCTCAATGGCTCAGGGCTTGCGGTGGGAAGGACGGTGGTGGCGGTTTTGGAGAACTATCAACAAGAAGACGGTAGCGTCCTCATCCCCGAAGTCCTCAGGCCTTATATGTACGGCATTGAAAGGATAACCCCTCCCAAATAAAATCTTTTATTAGGAAGACATGGGAGGGATGGCCGAGTGGACGAAGGCGGCGGCCTTGAAAGCCGCAGACCCTCTCCGAGGGTCCGGGGGTTCGAATCCCTCTCCCTCCGCCATTTTTCTCATTTGACTTAAAATTTTCATTATTTAATAATTCTTCAGAAATGGCAGAGGTTTCTTTTGGTAGAATAGAGAAGCTTCCTCCTTATCTTTTTGCTGAAATTGACCAAATGAAGCTTGAAGCCAGACGAAGGGGGGAGGACATTATCGATTTGGGGATGGGCAATCCCGATCTACCTGCCCCTCCGCCGGTTGTGGAGAAGCTTATAGAAGCGGCTCAAAACCCCAAGAACCATCGCTATTCGGCCTCAAGGGGGATCTATAAGCTCCGAGTTGAGATAAGCAGATGGTACAAAAGACATTATGATGTGGAGATCGATCCGGATAGCGAAGCCATTGTGACCATCGGCTCGAAGGAAGGGCTTTCTCACCTGATTCTGGCCATGATAGAACCGGGTGATGTGGTGCTTGTGCCAAATCCCGCTTATCCCATCCATACTTACGCGGTCATCATCGCGGGAGGGGACCTGAGAAGCGTCCCCTTAACGGAAGACGAGGAGGAGTTTTTAGGGGGACTCAGGGACGCCTTAAAACTGGGTTGGCCAAGGCCGAAGCTTCTCATACTCAATTTCCCCAATAACCCTACCACTCGCACCGTGAGTCTTGATTTCTTCCAAAAGGTGGTCGAATTCGCCCGGGAGAATGGGATCTTTATCATTCACGATTTGGCTTATGCCGATCTGGTGTTTGACGGTTATAAAGCCCCGAGCATCCTCCAAGTCCCTGGGGCTAAAGAAGTGGCGGTGGAGTTTTACACCTTATCAAAAGGTTACAACATGGCGGGCTGGAGGGTCGGCTTCGCGGTGGGCAACAAGAAGATGATCCATGCGCTGGCACGATTGAAGAGCTACTTCGACTACGGGATCTTTCAACCCATCCAAATAGCCGCCATCATCGCCCTAAGGGATGGGGATCCCTATGTGGAAAAAACCCGTTTGATTTATCAATCCCGAAGAGACGTTTTGGTGGAAGGTTTATGTCGGATTGGGTGGAAGGTGGAAAAGCCAAAGGCCACCATGTTCGTCTGGGCCCCTATCCCCGAACCATTTCGAAAGATGGGTTCCCTTCAATTCAGCAAACTCCTCCTTCAAGAGGCAAAGGTGGCCGTATCCCCAGGCATAGGTTTTGGGGAATATGGCGAAGGGCATGTGAGATTCGCCTTGGTGGAGAACGAGCACCGGATAAAACAGGCCATAAGGGGTATAAGGAGGCTGTTTTGGAAATGGGGCTTGGTATCGGATTGATAGGCTTTGGGACTGTTGGAAGCGGTGTGGTTAAGTTGCTTCTCCAAAACAAGGACTTGATCGAAAAACGCTTGGGAAAGCCCCTTTATTTGAGAAAGATAGCGGACCTCGATCTAGAAAGGGATCGGGGCGTTAAGGTTCCCCCGGAGATACTCACTCGGGATGCCTTTGAAGTCATCGAGGATCCTCAGGTTCAAGTGGTTATCGAACTGATAGGGGGGATCGAGCCCGCCAAGACCTATATCCTTCGAGCTCTGGAGCTGGGAAAACCCGTGGTGACGGCCAATAAAGCCCTTTTGGCCCTTCACGGAAGGGAGATTTTTGAAAAAGCAAGGGAGAAAAACCTCTCGGTGGGGTTTGAGGCAAGCGTAGGAGGGGGCATCCCTATTATTAAGGCGGTTAAGGAGAGTCTGGTGGGAAACCGGATTAAGGCCATTTTTGGCATCCTAAACGGGACCTCCAACTTCATCCTGACCAAGATGAGCGATGAGGCCTTGAGTTATGAGGATGCTTTGAAAAGGGCTCAGAAACTCGGTTACGCCGAGGCTGATCCGAGTTTGGATGTGGAAGGTCTTGATGCGGCTCATAAATTGGTTCTACTTGCCTCTTTGGCCTTTGGGGAATGGATCGATTTTAAGAACGTCTATGTGGAAGGCATAACCCGAATTAGCCCTCTTGATATTCAGTTCGCTCACGAATTCGGCTATAAGGTCAAGCTTTTGGCAATAGCCAAGGAGGATAGGGATGGGCTTCAATTGCGGGTTCATCCCACCTTGATCCCAAAAGGACACCCTCTTTCCCAGGTGAACGGGGTCTTTAATGCCGTTTACGTGATAGGGGATGCGGTGGGCCCTCTTCTCTTTTATGGACAAGGGGCAGGGTCCTTACCTACGGCAAGCGCAGTGGTAAGCGATTTGGGGGACCTCCTTCGAGGGAACACCAAACTACCCCTTTTCTCCCCCCCATCCTTGAGGATAAAGGGGATGGAGGAGATAAGGTGCGTTTATTACCTTCGCTTTTCGGCCATCGATCGGCCCGGGGTCCTCTCCAAAATATCGGGCATTTTGGGGGAGAATGACATAAGCATAGCTTCGGTTATCCAGAAAGGGCAGACTCGTAAAGGGGCAGTCCCCATTGTGATGATGACCCACGAAGCGGTGGAGCGTAACATACGGCGGGCCCTGGAGGCGATCGATGCCCTCCCTATCATAAAGGATTCAACGAAACTCATGCGGGTTGAATCTCTCCAATTTTAATCCCATCGCCTTTATTTATATCCCCTTCTGCCGAAGGGTCAATACCTCAAATTGACCCTAAGAAAACAGTCCACTAACATTAAACTCGGAGGTTTAAGATGACGAAGGTGGGCGTTTTCTTCCATCCCATTATGGCCTCGGCCGATTGGCCCATTATAGGTAACAAATACGAGCGCTTTCCTCAGATATTGGGGGATCTCCTTAAGCACGAAGACCTTTCCCTCTTCGAATCCCCCCTGGCCCCAGAGGAGATCCTTTTAGCCTGTCACTCCCCGTCTTATCTTGAAGGGGTGAAAAAGAGCTGGTATTGGGAAGGGGCCTCAAGGTCGGTGGGGGGTTGCCTTTTGGCCGCCGAGAAGATAATGAAGGGAGAGCTCAAAAGGGCCCTTGTTTTTACGGTTGCCGCAGGACACCATGCTTCAAGGGAGTTTGGATGGGGAGGGACTTACCTCTCCTGCAGTGGCCCTACGGTTTATCTTTTACGCCAGAAAGCCTTGGCCCAACGAATAGCCATCCTGGATACGGATTGTCACCATGGGGATGGGACAAGGAGCTTTTTCGTAAACGATCCCCAAGTCCTTCACGTTTGTTTTTGTCACATGGATTACACAAGTCCCGATGAGACTAAGGTGGATCGAGCGATTCCTTATGGGATGGGGGATGAAAGGTATCTTCAAATGGTCAAGGAGGAGTTTGGCGAAAGGTCCAGAAGGTTCAGACCCGATTTAATCCTTCATAACTTTGGCCACGATACCTGTCAGGGTGACTATGGGGATAGGGGGTTAAGTGTGGAGTTTTACAGGAGGTTGGCTCAACTTATAAAGGAACTTGCCGATGAGGTCTCAGAAGGTCGTTATCTGGTGATAACCCATGGCGGTTACCTCCGGGAGGTGGCCGAGAGGGTATTCCGAGACGTTTTGGAAGTGCTCTTAAAATGAGGATTTACGCCATCATACTCTCAGCTGGTCAAGGGGAGAGGCTACAGGAGAAATTGCCTAAGGGGTTCTTGAAGCTTAAGGGAAAACCCCTTTTCCTTTGGTCACTTGAGGTCTTTGATCAAACAGAAGAAATACAAGGGGGAATATTGGTGGTTCCGGAGAATTGGGAAGAGGAGGCCCAAAAATACCTGGTAAATCTCCGAAACAAGTGGCTTATAAGGAAAGGAGGACCAACCCGCCAAGAGTCCTCCTTCTTAGGCCTTTTGGCCCTTGAACCCTTAAAGCCCGATTACGTCCTCATTCACGACGGAGCGAGACCATTCCTTAAAAAAGAACTGGTCCAAAGGCTAATCCGAGAAGCTCCACAGGCCGTAATACCCGTTCTTCCTGCCCAAGAAACCCTCATAGAAGCCGATGAAAACTGGGCCTTAAAAACGGTCGATCGAAAAAGGATAAAAATCGTTCAAACCCCGCAGGGGTTCCCCTACCGCCGAATCCTTGAAGCCCATAGATTGGCTCAAGAAGAAGGTTTAACCGATCAACCCGACGATTCCTCCATTTACCTTCGATATGGAGGAAGGGTAAAGCTCGTACAAGGCGACTGGCTCAACTTGAAGATAACCTTCCCCGAAGACCTTAAGCTTGCAAACTCTATTTTGAGATGGGAAAATGAAGACCCAAGTTTGTAACTTTAAAAGGAGGTAAAAGGAGATGGGATACGAATTTCTTTGGTTGCTTCTCCTTCTTTTGGCCTTTCAGCCGTTTTTGCAGAGGAAATTCCTCGAGATGTCAAGGCAAAAGATGCTCGCTAAGCTTGAGGCTTCCCGAGGGTCCAGGGTGATTTTGCTCGTCCACCGTCAGGAGACCATGAGTTTTTGGGGCTTTCCCATTATGCGGTATATAGACATTAACGATTCCGAGGAGGTAATAAGGGCCATTAATATGACCGATAAGGATGTGCCGATAGACATCATCCTTCACACTCCAGGAGGATTGGTTTTGGCCTCTTTACAAATCGCTTTGGCTTTAAAAAAACATCCAGCTAAAACAACGGCCTTCATCCCTTATTATGCCATGAGCGGAGGGACCTTGATCGCCCTTGCCTGCGATGAGATCGTAATGGGGGAACACGCGGTCTTGGGACCCGTTGATCCCCAGATACAGGGATTTCCAGCAGCTTCTATTCTCAGGCTTTTGCGTCGTAAACCGATGGATAAGATCGAGGACCAAACCCTCATTTTAGCCGATATGGCGGAGATGGCCTTAAGTCAGATGAAAAAATGCCTTAAGATCATCCTCCAAGGCAAATACCCTGACCACACCATCGACGAAATCGCTGAATTGCTCTCGCAAGGATACTTCACTCACGATCACCCTATTACCTATGAAGAGGCCAAAAAGATGGGACTCCCGGTCCGTAATGAGATGCCTCCCGAAATATATCACCTCATGAGACTCTTCCCACAACCTTTGAGATCAACTCCCACTGTAGAATACTTGCCTTTACCGAAAAAGCGCGTTAAATCGTGAATTGCAAATTTTTATTGAACCTCAAGGGCCTTAAACTTTAATTTTTCACAAAGGTTGTTAAATTGTTTATGGATCTCATAAGAGATCTTTAATAAGGAGTAAGGAATGGTGACCCATTTTGTAGAGGATGAGAAGGCCTTTTTGGAGGAAAAGGAGCGAGCAACTCCCGATTTTTCTGCCGTTTTCACCGGTTCCAAGGCCTTAGAAAAGGCTCCTGAACTTCACGGAATCTCCACTGGAATCGAGGGTCTGGATGACCTTTTCTTCGTGGTGGAGAATGTGAAAGGCAAGTTAGTGAAAAAATCCTTAAACGGGATCCCTTCCTATTCGGTCTTTAACATAACCGGTGTCTCCGATACGGGGAAATCCCTCATGGTAGAACAATTTACGGTCCATCGGGCAAGTAAAGGGGAGAAGGTGGCTTTTATAACCGTTGAGTCTCCGGCTCCCTTCACGGTCAACGCCTTAAAATTCCGGGCTCAGGCGATGGGCTTGGATTTCGATGAGTTTCAGGACAATATCATCCTCATCGATGCTGCCTCCTCTTCCAGGATAAGGGAAAACCTACCCGACCTCCTTAGCACCTTGGCTTATGTGATCAAAACTTACAAGGTGAAATATACGGTGATAGATTCGATCACTGGGCTTTTTGAGAACAAGGAGATGCTCGCCCGAGCCATCGTGAGAAGGCTTTATAACTTTATGAAGAAATGGTATCAAACCGCCCTTTTCGTCTCCCAAAAGAGAAGCGGCCACGAAGAGTTCACGGCCGAAGCAGCTGGAGGTTATGCGGTTGGGCATATTGTGGATGGCACCATGATCCTGGCAAAAGAGCTCATCGATTCCAGCATCAAGGCAAAACTTTACAAAAAGCCCATAGGGGAGATCGTTCGGCTCTTCAGAATCGACGGCTGTAGGATGTGTGGGCACGACACTAAGACCCATTTTTTAGAGATAAGCGAAACAGGTTTGATAAAAATTAAAGAACCAATAGGAGGTGAAAAGGCATGGTAATAGAAATCACTGGACTTCCCCAACAAGAAGTACCCCAAAAGGATTTGGAGCACTACGTAAATCGGGTCTTCTTCAAGGCCATTGATCTACTGGGTGGTTTGAGCAAATTGGCCGAATATCGGACTTTAACGTGGCTTCCAAGTTTGGCCAGGGCTTCTTATGTGATAATTTTAAGAGAAGAGTACCTCAAAACCGAGGACGAAATCGCCAAAACCGTAGGATTGACCAGAAATACCGTGAGAAACATCCTGAGGGCTGACCCCACTCTTACTTTAGAAAAGCTCAAAAAGGTAGAAGAACTCGCCAAAGAAGAAACCAAAGAGATGAGGGTTCACACCGCTGGGGGTATCGCGAAATTGGCTTATCGATTGGTAAAAGAGGGTAATGAGGCGGAAACTCTAATTCATTACTGCGGTTTAATGATAGAGGACCTTATGAAACACTTGGATATTCCTTGGGCTTATACGGTGTTGAAGTACATTAAAGGCACCAAGTACCCCATTCAGGACCCATCACTTCTCAAGGAGAAACTTAAGGACCTTAAGATCAAGAACCTCCCGGCCAGTGAAATCGTCGAAAAATTGCATTATCCGCTGAAAAACCCGGCTCAACTGCTACACGAGATAAAACTCGTTTTAAGTAGCCACCAAGAATCAACCGCTTAGGATTTTCATTGGGTTGATCTTTTTGAAGCGGGCTTTTAGACTATTCTTAAGAGGTTAAACTTCAGGAGGTATCATGGACAGGAAAGTTTTGGAGGAAGAAATAAGGATGGTGGCTTATGAGCTTTACGTTAAAAGCGGCTGTATTCCCGGAAGGGATTTGGATAACTGGTTAGAGGCCGAAAGGATCGTTCTGGCCAAGCATGGGTTGCTTTCCGAAGGGAAGGATCACCCGAACGCCCCTCAGACCGAAGAAAAGCCCAAGGGGAAAGGTCGAAGGCGAAAACAGTGCGAAGAAACCCCTTCTTGTAAAAGGGGCAAGCGCAAAAAAGGCGAGTGAGTCAAAAATTTACCCTCTTGTAAAAAGCCCTTTTTACGATCTCAGCTGTAACTACATAGAGGGATACTATACCTAAAATAGCCGAAATTAACGGGAAAGACAGAAAAGTAAACCCGAAAATTTTAGCCAAGGGAAGAAAGGGAAAAAGTAAAGTAAAGATCCCTACAAAAATAGTCATCATCAAGAGATATTCCCCGGGCTTGCTTTTAAAAAATGGCAATTTGCTTCTGATCACCAATACCACCAGGGAAGCCGAAACCACCGATTCAACGAACCATCCGGTCCTAAATAAGGCTTCTCCCGCATGAAAAATAAAAAGGAGAACCCCGAACGTGAAATAATCAAATACCGAACTCAAAAAGCCAAACGTAATCATGAACTTACGGATCATTTTTATATCCCAACGACGAGGACGCAGGATCATCTCTTCATCTACTCTATCAGTAGCAATCGCCATTTCAGGCAAATCCGTCAATAAATTCGTAAGCAGAATCTGTTTCGGTAACAATGGAAGAAACGGAAGAAAAAGGGATATACCTGCCATACTAAACATATTTCCAAAATTGGCACTGGTTGCCATAAAGACATATTTTAACGTATTAGCAAAGGTCCTTCTCCCTTCCTTTACCGCTTCTATTAAAACATTCAGATCTTTCTCCAATAACACAATATCCGAAGCATCTTTGGCAATATCTACCGCACCTTCAACCGATATCCCCACATCAGCAGTATGAAGCGCTGGAGCATCATTTATCCCATCACCCATGTACCCTACCACGTTCCCATTCTTGCGAAGAGCAATGATTATACGTTCTTTTTGATTCGGTTCTATTTCGGCAAAAACATCCACCTCATTTACCATTCTAAAAAGGGCCTCATCGCTTAATCTTTTTAAATCAGGACCCGTTAATATTTTTTCGACAGAAAGCCCCACCTTTCTCGCCACAGTAGCAGCTACCAATTTGTTATCGCCAGTGATGATCTTGAATTTAATGCCCAAGCCCTTTAAGTTCTCTATCGTCTCCACGATCTTTGGTTTTAGCGGATCTTCAAAAAGAAGAAACCCCAAAAATATCATATCCGATTCCTGTTCCTTATCGATGCGTGCTTCTTTGACCTTTTTATAAGCCACTCCCAATATGCGCAGTCCTTCAGCACTAAATTTTTCAAAAATACCTTCGATTTTTTCCATTACCTCATTAATATCCACGACCTTCCCATCCTTAATTTCAACGTATTTACAAACCTCTAAAATATTTTTTAATGCCCCTTTTGTGATCATCAAATTTTCGTCGTTATGTCGTACAATGATGCTTAATCTTTTGCGTATAAAATCATATGGAATTTCATCAACTTTTTCATAGTTTGTAACATCATATTTATGATGAGTACGGATTGCCTCATCGATTGGATTAAAAAATCCAGTTTCATAAAAAGCGTTAAGGTAAGCGTAAAGAAGAACCTTTTCGTTAAACTCTCCGTTTACGTCAATAGCCGAATGTAAAGTTACCACTCCTTCGGTTAATGTGCCAGTTTTGTCCGAACATAGTACATTCATGCTTCCGAAGTTTTCCAGTGATGACAATCTTTTTACAATTGTCTTGAGTTGAGCCATTCTTTTTGCGCCGTGTGAGAGGTTTATGCTTATAATTGCTGGTAGAAGTTGTGGGGTAAGTCCAACTGCTAAGGCTAGTGAGAAAAGGAAGGAATCTAACGCAGGCTTTTTTAAGAGGACGTTGACCGAAGAGATTATGATCACCAGTATTAATGTTACCTCCATCAAAAAGTACCCAAAATGACGAACACCTCGGTCGAAATCGGTTTCAGGCGGTCTTAATCTTAAACGCTCGGAGATCCTCCCGAACTCGGTCTCTTTTCCTGTTCTTATGACCAGTTGTTTTCCGGTTCCGCTGATGACGCTTGTGCCCATCCATAGGGCATTTTTTCGCTCGTGAAGTGGAGTTTCCGTCGGCAAAACCCCTGGTTCCTTTTCCACGGGGAAGGTCTCGCCCGTTAAAACGGCCTCTTCGATAAATAGGTCCTTTGATTCCAAGACCACTCCATCGGCAGGCACAATGTCTCCCGCTTTAAGAAGCACTATATCCCCTGGGACAATTTCTTCCAGTGGGATCTCTTTTAGTAGGTTATCCCTTAAAACGTCCGCTTTGATTCGGACAAGGGAAAGGAGCTTTTTGACTGCGTTTGAGGCACTATATTCTTGCCAAAAGCTGAGGATCCCGCTTAGGAGCACGATGGAAAAAATGATAAGTGCATCGACCCAATCTCTTAAAAATAGTGACAAGGCCGTTGCGAAGAGGAGAATGAGGATAATGGGGCTTTTGAATTGAAATAAAAAAAGTTTAAAGGCACTTAACCTTTCTTCCTCTTTAAAAGTATTGGGACCGTATAAACGAAGACGCTCCTTCGCTTCCTTCTCGGAAAGCCCCTTCTCAGAGGTTTTTAGCTTCTTTAAAAGTTCCTCCTTGGGTAAGCTCCAAAAATTCTCCACTTTTCCATTATATAATTGATCCTAAAAACGGGGTAAATGTCGTATTTCGCTAAAAGCTATAATTCTCCCATAGGGGTTTGGTGGTTAATAGGAACGGAAAGGTGGCTTTTAAAGGTGGGAAGGGGAGAGGAGTTTATTCAAAAAATGAAAGCCATTCTTCATCCCCTTTCCTTCGAGAAATGGCCCCTTCCGGAAGCTTTAGAGGAATTGGAAGGTTATTTTCGAGGGGAAATTAAGACCTTTAAGACCCCCCTTTTACTGGAAGGTACCTTCTTTCAAAAGGAGGTATGGAGAAAGGTAAAAGAGATCCCCTGGGGTGAGACCCGCACTTACGGAGAAATGGCCAAGGCCATAGGAAAGCCCAAAGCCTTAAGGGCAGTGGGAAGGGCCTTAGGTGCAAATCCCCTTCCCATTTTTATCCCCTGTCACCGGGTCATCTCCAAAAGGGGGCTCGGAGGTTTTTCCTTGGGTTTGGAGGTCAAAATCTGGCTTTTAAAACACGAAGGAGTTTTTCATGAACCTTAAGCAGTTCAAGGCTTCTATAAGGGAAAAGGTGTGGGAAAAACTCGGTTTCCACGGACTCATCCCGCCCTTTGAGGGGGCGGGGAAAGCCGCTGAAAGGCTAAGGGGTCTTCCCGAGTATAAATCGGCCAAGCGGGTGATGGTTCCCCCGGATCAGGCTCAACTTCAAGTGAGGATTAACGCCCTAATGGACGGAAAGGAGCTCATCATGGCTTCGCCCGGCTTAAGGGAAGGCTTTTTCCTGGTCCGAAAAGATATGATAAAGGTCCCTCTTTGGCCCAAGGCCTTAAGGGGCTCAAATATCGCCTTTTACGGCAAACCCCTCTCCCTTAAGGAAATAGGAGAAATTGACCTCTTGATAACGGGGGCGGTAGCCGTAGGACTCAATGGAGGGAGGCTCGGTAAAGGGAAAGGATATTTCGACCTGGAGTACCAGATATTGAGGGAGATAGGTGCGGTAAAGGAGGATGTCCCCATTGTGGCCCATGTGGACGATTCTCAGGTTTTTGATGAGGTTCCTTTGGAAGAAGGGGATGTAAGCGTAAACGTGATCGTAACCCCTACTAGGGTCTTAAGGGTCAATGGTCCTTTGTGGCGCCCTCAGGGCATCAAGTGGGATCGGATACCCTCAAAGCTCATCAAAAGGATGAAACTTCTCTGGGAGCTTTCTCGGAGCTCAAAGCCTGAAGGCCAAGGAGAAAAAGCCTCCTGAGGAATGGATCAGGCCTTAGAGGCGAAGGCTCTTCCTTTAAGCGTTCGGCCAAAAGGAGAAGGTTTTCGGCCTCCTCTTTTTTATCGTTGAGCCATAAGACCAAAGCCACCTCTTGGAGGTTTCTCCTTAAAGCCTGACGCCTCTTCTCAGTAAAAAGGCCTTGAATGGCCTTCTCCACTATACCGTCTAGTCGTTGGCTTTTTTGAGTTTGGGTAAGCACCAGTGGACTCTCTTGGGCCCTTCTCAATTCCTCCATATAAGGCTTCAATTCTTCCTCCTTAAAGGCCCAAAGCCCAAAATGGGGCAGAATCTCAAAAAGCTTCTCCTCCTTTGGATTGTTAAGCCCCTCTAAGGAGAGATATTGAAAAACCAAAGGGACTGGCCCTTCGTAGGAGGGGAGACTTTCCAAATAAGAGGCCTGCTTTCGGAACTCCTCGTGGGACCTTATTCCCTCAAGCTCCTCAAACAGGGTCTTCACATAAGAGGCGGGCACCTCTTTAGGCTTGATACCCGAGACCTCTTGGTTCTCCAAAAATTTACGCCAATTCTTCTTCGCCACACTCCCTCCAAAGAAATCCAAAAGCCCTTCCTCAAAGGACCCAAATCCCGAAAGTCCTATAAGTCCCCTGGGAGTTTCCTTTTCTAAAGCCAGAAAGAGCCTTCCCGAAAGATCACAAAGCCCGAGATAGCCCTTGGGCTCAGGGAGCTTAATGGGTCTCAAGATGGATACGCTTTTCCCTTCTTCCTCAAAAATGACCCCCTTTTGACGGAGTTTAAAAATCGCCCTTTTTACTACTTTTAGACACTCCTTATGGTCCTTATAAAGCTCCTTCAATTCCTTTAAAAGGTCTACGGTCCTTTCAGAAGGGTCCTTCAGGAGCTCTTCAATAAAGGTCTCTAGTGCTTTTGGGTCATTTCTTATTTTCTCTTTTAGGCTTGAGGGATCCATCATTCTATCACCGAAACCACCTTGTAACCGGCTTCTTTAAGTTCTTGGGCGATGGCCTTGACGTCACATTTGCTAAGCCTCAAAAAGTAAACCCTTTTCTTTTTATCCTCAGGTCCCGAGATCCCTACCGAGATGATCTCTGCCCCGTGCTTGCGGATGATCTCGGAAACTTCCTGGAAGGCGTGGGGCTTCCCGCCGAGGATAACATCGATCCTGGAACTCTCTCTCAAAAACCCCATCAACTCGATGAAAGCCCCCATGATATCCCTCACCGTAAGAACCCCTACCACCTTCTTCCCTTCTACTACCGGAACCCCTCCTATGGCATGGCGGTGAAGGATCTTGGCTGCCTCTTCTAAGGGCGTTTCAGGATCAACGGTGATAGGGTCTTTAATCATCACGTCCTTGATCCTGATGTCCTCCAGAAGGGAGGCCAAATAAGCACTTCTTATATCCGCCTCCGAAACCCATCCCACAAGCTCTTCGTCCTTTACCACGGGGAGATGCCTTATGGAGTGTCTGCGCATTAAGGCTATGGCTTCTTGAAGCTTGGCCTCGGGATCAATGGTTATGACCTTTTTCGTCATCCAATTTTTGACCTTCATCAAAGCTTTTTAATACCATACTCCTCGCATCTGGGCAAGAAAGCAGGGCGTCAAGAAGTACCTCCATGAAACAGCATGGTAGTCTTCCCGGAAAAGGCCCAAAAAGGAAGGCCCCTATGGCGGGTAAAATCTAAGGCATGGGGAAGGCATAGGCTCCCGAAGGTTTGCGGAAATCCAGACGGGGAGCCGTCATGCTGACCAAACACATTAAACAAGGCACTATGGGAAAGAACATCTTGTTCTTAAAACCTTACCTAAATACTTGATTTGAAAAATCTTTATAAAGCATTAAAATACTAAAAGTAAAGTAATACCTTGGCGGAGGCAAGGAATGGTTAAAGATCTTGCAAGTTCCTCAGTTCTTACTAAAAAGTTTCAAATTACTTTACCTAAAAAAATAAGACAAATTCTTGGGGTAAAATCTGGGGAAAGGATAGGTTTTATAGTTCAAGGCAATGAAGTAAAAATTGTCCCTTTAAAATCAAAACTTGAAGAAAATTTTGGAAAAGTAAAAGCGCTTAAAAAGCCTGAAAATTTTAAAGAGATAAGGGATTTCGTGGAAAAAGAAATGGCAAAAAATGTGATAGAGGAACTTAAATGAAAAAATTTTTAGACACTAACATATTCCTCCGTTATCTTACAAAAGATGACGAAGAAAAAGCTTATAAGGTTTTAGACTTATTAAAGAAAATAGAAAGAGGGGAAGAAAAAGCAATCACAAGCCCCTTAGTGATATTTGAGTTAATATTTACTCTTCAAAAGTATTATAAACTTTCAAGAGAGGAAATAAGAGATTTAGTTTTGCCTTTAATTAATTTGAGAGGTTTGAAATTGCCTTATAAAGCTGTTTTTGAAAAAGCTTTAGAAGCATTTCCTAACATAAATGTTTCTTTTGCAGATCTTTTTAATTATTTTTTTATGTTAGAACATGAAGTAAAAGAAATTTATTCATATGACGAAGATTTTGACAAACTTCCAGAAGTAAAAAGATTAGTTCCTTTGTAAGACTTATTGAATTTGGTTCATTTAAGGTAGCAAAAAGGGCAGAGAGAAAGGTAAGAAATCCAAGGATAGGAAAGTGAATAAAGATAGCGGTCAAGAAGGTATTAAAGTTTAGGGCTGGAAAAATGCTGAATGAGGCAGTGTTAAAAAGTTAACTTAACCTGAAAGATTAGTAAAAGAAATAAAAAAAGGAGGATAAAGGTAATAGAGGTATTTCCGGATGAAGAATCAGTGGAAAGATTATTATATTTGATTTTGAAAGAGCTGAATGAGAGGTTAAACTCAAGGAGGTTAAGAGGGTTTAATGAGATTGAAAGAGAGGACTACCTTGCTTTTTCGGAGGGCTTTTTACACAATAGAAAGAAATATTATGAAAGTCTATGTTTTAACGCAAATTATTTTAAAAAATAATATTTATTTGCTAACTAGATTATGGAATTGGTATTAATTTTAAATGGATTATATTCAAAGTTTACAGAACTTTTAAAACAACAGCTAAATATTGAAAAATTGGAAAAATTTTTTCAATAAAATGGTGGATTCTCGAAATTAGTAAAAAGGATTGGTCTTTATTATATATTTGGTGTTGTATGTTTAAAATCTTACTCTCCCGTTTGACTGACGAAAAAGTAATATTAAATTTTATTAAAAAATCGAAAGATTTAGATGAAGAATATATAGTGTCCCTTTTATTGTGTAAAAATTTTTTCTAAAAAGCATAGTAAAGTACCTCCATGAAACAGCATGGTGGCCTTCCCGGAAAAGGCCCAAAAAGGAAGGCCCCTATGGCGGGTAAAATCTAAGGCATGGGGAAGGCATAGGCTCCCGAAGGTTTGCGGAAATCCAGAGGGGGAACCGTCATGCTGACCAAACACATTAAACAAGGCACTATGGGGCAAGTGCGAAAAATATTTCTTTCAAGAAAAATAATTCATTCATAATGAGTCCACATACGAAGAATTTTTACAACTTTTTGTTCATCAATAACTTGATAAATTAATCTGTGTTGTATATTAATTCGCCGTGAGTAAGCCCCTGCTAAATCTCCTACTAATTTTTCATAAGGAGGTGGGGTCTTATATGGATTTTCTCGAAGAATATTAAGTAAAGCCTCTACTTTTGGACGCAAACCCGCTTCAGCTATCTTTTTAGCATCCTTTTGAGCTTGCTTTGTAAAAACAATTTTCCACACTACCAGCCAGGATCCTCACTACATTCTTCTATAGGAGTTGCTAAACCTTCTTTTATAGATTCACGCATACCAGGAATACTCAAAAGATATAATGTCTCCTGTATAGCCCGCCAATCATCCTCTGAAATAAGAACAGCATTACCCCGCTTGCTTGTTATAATTATAGGTTCATGAGATAAGGCAACTTCATTAATAAGACGATAAAGCTTAGCTCTTGCTTTAGTTGCTGGTATAATAGGCATAAACGTACCACCTCCCTAATTATTATAAATTTTTATGTTACGTTATTCCGTACGTTTGTCAAGTCGGTTAAATTGACCAGAAAAAAGTTCAAGCCCAGGGAAAATTTTAAGTCTTCTATTCTTCTATTAAGGAACTACGTAAGACCTCAAGAAGTACCTCCATGAAACAGCATGGTGGCCTTCCCGGAAAAGGCTCAAAAAGGAAGGCCCCTATGGCGGGTAAAATCTAAGGCGTGGGGAAGGCATAGGCTCCCGAAGGTTTGCGGAAATCCAGAGGGGGAACCGTCATGCTGACCAAACACATTAAACAAGGCACTATGGGAAAGAAAGAAAGGGATTATTAAATTGTTTTAGAAATGAAGGGTATCGTCGCCATAGTGGGAAGACCTAATGTGGGAAAATCCACGCTCTTTAACGCCCTTCTGCGCCAAAAAAAGGCCATAGTGGAGGATATTCCGGGGGTCACCAGAGATATGAATTTTGGAAGGGTCCAGCATGATGAAAGGTCCTTCCTTTTGATCGATACCGGTGGCTTTGAGCCGGAGGCTAAGGAGGGCATAGCCGGGCTTGTTCGCCGGCAATGTGAGCTTGCGGTAAAAGAGGCCGATTTAGTACTTTTTGTGCTCGACGCCAAAGAGGGTTTAAACCCCTTGGATAAGGAAATCGCCAATTACTTGCGGAAGACGGAAAAAAGGGTCCTTTACGTCATAAACAAGGTGGATGGGCCCAAGGAGAGGAGAAATGTCACTGAGTTTTACGAACTCGGTATAGAAAGGCCCATTCTGGTCTCCGCTATTCACCGAAGGGGGCTTGACGAATTGCTCGATGAGATCCTGAAAAACCTTCCTGAAGAGGCTGGTGAACCCGAGAAAAACACCCAAGAGGTCATCAAGGTGGCCATTGTGGGGCGCCCTAATGTGGGGAAGTCAAGCTTACTTAACCGGATCCTGGGATTTGAAAGGGTTATCGTGGACGAACGTCCGGGGACAACGCGGGATGCCATAGATACTCCCTTTACCTTTGACGGAAAGGAATTCCTCCTCATAGATACCGCTGGCATAAGGCGAAAAAGTCGTATCTCGCAAAAACTTGAGTGGTATTGTGTGTGGCAAGCCATAAAAAGCATCGAACGAGCCGACGTGAATCTGCTCGTCCTTGACGCCGTTGAAGGTCCCACCGATCAGGATTCAAAGATCGCCAACCTCATTCAAAACCGGGGAAAAGGGCTTATTTTGGTCGTCAATAAATGGGATCTTGCTGAGGGAAAGGTAAAGGTCAAGGAGTACGAAGAGGCTTTGAGGGAGAGATTCCATTTTCTGGACTTTGCCCCCATCCTTTTTGTCTCAGCCAAAACGGGATATGGGACGGAGAAAATCTTAAACACGGTCCAGGAAGTCTATTCGGAATGGAAAAAGAGGATCCCCACCGGACAACTAAACCGCTGGTTCCGAAAGACCATCCTACCTCACCAGTTGCCCCTTTGGCGCAATAAGGTGGTAAAGATCTATTACCTGACCCAAACCCAAGTGGCTCCCCCGACCTTTGTGCTCTTCGTAAATTACCCCGAAGGAGTAAGGGAGAACTTCCAACGCTTTTTGATAAGGAAGCTCCGAGAAGCCTTTGGCTTTTTGGGCTCTCCCATAAGACTGGTTGTAAAAGAAAGGGAATAACCTTCAGGGCAATGACAAGATCTCGGGGCCATTATCCGTTATGGCCACCGTGTGCTCAAAATGGGCGGAAAGCCCCCCGTCCGCAGTGACGACAGTCCAACCATTCGACAGGATCCTCACTTCCCAGGTGCCCGTGTTGACCATGGGCTCGATGGCCAAAACCATCCCCGGCTCAAGCCTTGGCCCTCGATTGGGAGGGCCGAAGTTGGGGACTTGGGGCTCTTCGTGAAGTTGCTTCCCAATCCCATGTCCCACGAATTCCCTCACCACCGAAAACCCCGCTTTCTCCACGTGAGTTTGAATCGCATGGGATATATCGCTTAACCGATTACCAGGCCTTGCTTTCTCTATGCCCTTATAAAGGGCCTCTTCCGTGACTTTAATTAACCTTTTGGCAAGCTCCGAAACTTTACCAACCGGAACCGTGATGGCCGCATCCCCATAATAGCCATCCATCAATACCCCCAAATCAAGGCTCACTACATCCCCCTCCTTAAGCCTCCTCTTGCCGGGAATCCCATGGACCACTTCTTCATTTATGGAAACGCAAAGGCTTCGAGGATAACCCCGATACCCCTTAAAAGCAGGAATCCCTCCATGACGCTTGATGTACTCCTCGGCCAAACGATCAAGCTCCTCCGTAGAAATGCCTTCCCTTACGAAAGCCCGAAGGTACTTCAAGGTACGGGCCACAAGTTGACTGCTCTTCCTTATTTTCTCTATCTCTTCAACCGATTTAAGGTAAATCATCTTCAAAAGATAATATTGACATAAAAGCAGAAAAATGGTAACTTTTAACAACGCCACGAAGGCTTCAAACCCTCAAGAAGGGGGGAATAAGTCTTCGTGGTTTTTTATTTTTAGGCGAGGAGGATTAACATGTTGAGAAAGCTTTTTCTGATCCTTTTAAGTTTTTTCCTCCCCTTACCCGGGTTTTGCTTGGAATTGACCAAATGGCTTTCCCTTTCAGGAACGGGTACTTTCGTTTATCAATATATGGCAAAGGAGAAGGGGAATTTTAAAGATCGGGATAGAGGTTCGGGTGTTCTTGATCTAAAGGCATCTCTTAAACCTACTGAAAAGGACGAATTCTTCGTAAGGGCGAGTTTTGCCCAAGGAAGTGGATTGAAGGAGGTAAACCCTTTTGTCCTCTCTCCCAATGCGGATGACCTTTTTATCGATCTTCATAATATTAACGGGCACCCCAGGGATCACCTTCAAGAGCTTTGGTATTCCCATACTTTCCCCTTAGAAAAGGAAACCCATTTGAGAGTCACTCTTGGAATTATCGACTCCACTGCTTTTGTCGACGATAACAACTTCGCCGGAGATGAAATCGAACAATTCATGAACGAAGGCCTTGTTCATAATCCCCTTTTGAATCTTCCGAGTTATGACGCAGGAGTAGGTCTGGAATTTGAAAAGGGAAACCTTCGCCTGAGCCTTGTGGGCATGAGATCGAAAAACGAACTGGATAAGTATTACACCTGGGTGGGTGGGCAACTCACTTACCACTGGGAAAACCCGCTTGGGGAGGGGAATTATAGGCTTTGTCTCTTTACAACCGATAAGAAATTCGAAAGTTGGACCTCAACAAGCTACAAGGCCAAAAGGGGAATTGGTTTGTCGGTGGATCAGGAGCTTATAAAGAAAAAGCTCGGTGCCTTTTTACGATTGGGTTGGCAAGATGACAAGGCCCAGGTGGATTACAAAAGCACGCTCTCCTTTGGATTTAACGTAAACGGATCCTTTTGGAAAAGGGAAAAAGATCAAATGGGCATTGGGTATGCTTATTTTAAAGGTCCTGAAAGGGGGGAAATATCTCACACTCACCTATTTGAAACTTATTTGAAGGTTCACCTTTTTGAATATAAAGACATAAATTCCAATCTCACTCTCGATTATCAGTACATGGTCGATAAATTACGGGAAAACAATAAAAATGAGGCTCACATTTTGGGCTTGAGATTTAATATATCCTTTTGAGGAGGTTAAAAATGAAAAGGAGACTTTTCAAAGCAGTGTTAGGAATTGTGATGGTGATATGCTTTTATGGGATTGGTTTTTCCCACTTTGCGGTAATTTTGCCTTCGGATGACATTATCGAGGAAAAGGATCCCAAAATGATTACTCTGAAACTTTACTTCATGCATCCTTTTGAACAAGAATGGTTGAACATGGAAAAGCCAAAATCCTTTTACGTGAAAATTGGCGAGGAGAAAATGGACCTCTTGAAGGCTATCAAAAATATTAAGCTTAAAGGTAAAAACGCTTGGGAAACCTCTTTCACCATAAAGCGGCCTGGAGACCATATCTTTTTCTTGGAAATGAACCCCTATTGGGAAGAAGCAGAAGAAAAGTTCCTCGTTCATTGTCCTAAAGTAATAGTTCAAGCCCTTGGCAAAGAGGACGGATGGGAAAAGGAAGTGGGCTTACCTATCGAGATTGTCCCTCTCACAAGGCCCTATGGGCTTTGGGTGGGAAATACTTTTCGAGGTGTGGTGAAGTTAAACGGGAAACCCCTTCCGTTTTGCCGGGTTGAAGTGGAGTATTACAATGAGGGCAAAAGGGTCAAGCCTCCAAAAAGCCCCTACGTTACTCAGGTCCTTAAGACCGATGTGAATGGCGTTTTTTCTTATTCCTTCCCCAAAGCCGGCTGGTGGGGCTTTTCGGCCATAACCGAGGCTCCCTATAAGCTCAAAAAGGACGAGAAGGAGTATCCGGTGGAATTGGGCGGGATAATGTGGATAAGGGTAAGGGAGATGCGATAAATGCACATATCTGAAGGCGTACTTTCGGGACCCGTACTTTTAGGGGGAGCTCTTCTTTCTGGAGGGGGGATCGCCTTGGGATTAAGGGAGATAAAAATGGAGGATCTCCCTAAGGTGGCGATCCTCTCCTCGGGATTTTTCGTGGCTTCCTTAATCCATATCCCCGTGGGTCCTACCTCTACCCATTTGGTTTTAAACGGACTCATGGGGCTATTGCTCGGCTTCAAAGCCTTTCCCGCGATTTTTGTGGCTTTACTTCTTCAAGGTTTGCTCTTTCAATTCGGAGGGCTCACAACTCTGGGGGTTAATACCTTTAACATGGCTACTCCGGCAGTTGTTTCTTATTTCCTGTTTAGAACCCTTTTGAAAAAAGAAAAAAAGGCCTCAGTTTTTGTCGGTGGAGCTTTGGGAGGTGGGCTTTCCGTTCTAATGGGGGCACTTCTCACGAGCTTTGCCCTCCTTTGGACGGAAAAAAGCTTTCGCGCAGTGGCAATTACCTTCTTCTTGATGCATCTTCCTTTGGCCCTATTGGAAGCCTTAATCACGGGTTTTATTTTGACTTATCTTAAAAAGGTTAAACCGGAGGTGTTAAAATGAAGGCCTTTTTCTTATCCTTAATGATGCTGCTTTTACCTACCTTGAGTTTAGCCCATAAGGTGAGCGTTTATGCCTTCAGAGAAGGAGAAACGGTAAAGGGAGAGTGTTACTTCGCTGACGGTTCGCCTTGCAAAAAGGTTAAGGTGGAGCTCTACGACGAAAAAGGGGTGAAAGTCGGGGAAGGCTTAACGGATGAAAAGGGACTTTTTTCCATCAAAACCCCAGAAAAGGGCAAGTTGAAAGTTTTAGCCTTAGCCGGACCTGAACACAGGGCTCAATATGAGATTGAGGCTTCTCAAGAAAAAGAAGAGAAAGCAAACCAAGGACCTTTCCAAATCAATGATAATAAGGCACTTGAGGAAAGGCTTCAGGCTCTTGAGAATGAGCTAAGGGATTTACGCAAGGCGATGGATCACCTAACTTTCAGAGATATAATCGGGGGCATAGGTTATATTTTCGGCGTGTGGGGGATAATAAACCTTTTTCTGAGAAGGAAACATGCATCTTGAGGTTTTTGCCGAAGGGGATTCCTTCCTCCATCGGATGGATCCAAGGGTAAAAATCATCGTTTTTCTTTCCTTTAGTCTTCTTTGTGCCACTTCCAACACGTTGAAGATCCCTTTTCTTTATCTTCTATATTCGGCATCTCTCATCTTCTGCTCAAAAATAAGACTTAAGGCTTTTTTAACGAGGCTTTTGGGGGCGAATTTTTTTATAGGACTGATCTGGCTTTTCGTGCCTATGAGGTATTTTCAATTGGAGCAGGCCTTAATGGTGACTATGAAATCCAACGCCATTATAATGGCCACAATAGCCCTTTTGGCCACCTCTTCAGTGTTTTCATTAGCCAGGGCTAGCTTGGATTTGAAATTTCCTAAAAAACTTGCCTCAATCCTCTTTCTTCTTTATAGGTATCTCACGGTAAATCACGAGGAGTACGAAAAGCTCAAAAGGGCTATTTCGGCCAGAGGGTTTTCTCCAAGATTAAACGTTCATACTTATAAGACTTACGGTTACCTGATAGGGGGACTTTTAGTAAGAAGTTACGAACGGGCGGAAGAGACTTATAAATGCATGCTATCCAGAGGTTTCAAAGGAGATTTCCCACTATATGATGTTTTAACGTGGCAAAAGAGGGACTTAGTTTTTGGTATCATAATGATCCTTATAGCGAGCTTTATACGCTTTAAGTCATGAAGGAACCACTTATCAGGCTTAAAGGGATAACCTTCAGATATGATAAAAAATACATCCTTCACGGCATCGATTTGGAGGTCTTTGAGGGCGAAAAGATCGGCCTTTGGGGGCCTAATGGAGCGGGAAAGACCACGCTTCTTTACATCATCATGGGCTTCCTTAAGCCCGAATCGGGAATCGTGGAGATCTTTGGCAAAAGGAGAGATAAAGAGGAGGATTTCCTGGAAGTTAGACAAAAAGTGGGGTTTCTTTTTCAAGACTCCGATAGCCAATTGTTTTGTCCTACCGTTAAAGAAGACATAGCTTTCGGTCCTTTAAATCTCGGTAAATCCCGAGAGGAAACTATTAAAATAGTGGAGGAAACATGTGCTTTATTAGGCCTTATTGAGTTAAAAGATAGGCTTACTCATAAACTTTCTTATGGAGAGAAAAGGCTAACGGCACTTGCCACGGTCATAGCCATGAACCCCCTTTGCTATCTTTTGGATGAGCCTTGCTTAGGGCTTGATGAAACGACTCAAAAAAGGATCCTCTCAATTTTGAGGGATAATGCTAAAACCTATCTTGTAGTCTCCCATGATAGAGAATTTTTACGTCAGACAACCGATAAAGTTTATCTATTGAAAAATGGCAAACTCTCTCAAACCAAACCGGATTTACTGTAGCTCTACCTCATATCCCGCAGATAAAAGTAGGCTTATTAAGGTTTCCTTTATCCCTAAGTACTTAGGATCCTCAAAAAGCAAAGGACAATCCTTTAACTTCTTTTCCCCGTTCAAAACCTTAAAGGCATAAGCCATGCATGTCCCTTCGCCACACCTTTTACAATTCGTCTTCGGTAAATACTTATAAACGTCAAAGGGCCCCACAAAGCTCTTCTCCAAAGGCTTAGTTAAGTCAATCTCATCCCTTTTTTGCCAAGCGAGTTTTGCTTTCTCTTCCAGTTCTTGAAGGATGCTTAACGCTTCTTCCTTGTCCTTTATCATCGTCATCGTCACAAAGCCATCCTGATAAATGGTGATGATCCTCTGTCCTTTCTTGAAACTGATCCAGCCCTCTTTTGAGTTATAAGTGGCATTTGGGAGAAGCCTGGCCAGATATGGGGCTACCTCTTTTAAGTTATCCACCTCAATTCGACCTATTACCCTATACTTTTCCGGATCAGCGATACAAGGAAGGAGATCCTTTATCTCCATCTCTTTACCTCCATTCCCATTCTATAAAGGGCCTTTTTAGGTCGGCCATAGCGTTTACCACAAGTTCGGCAAGTCCTCCATAAAAGATCCTACATTTCTCCCATACCTTGTAAAAGGAAAACAGGTCCCTTATTTGAGCTTTACAGTTTGAGCAAGGGGCGCATACGTATTTGTTTATATCAGGAGAAATCACGTCCTGAAATACCTCTACTATCTGCTTTAACTTCATCCTTCCGGCTATTAAATTTCTCCAATCGGGGAAATTGGCCGATCTTATCACCGCAAAACCCGATCCTCCTCCACAACAGTAGTTTTCCACCCCACAAGGATTCATTTCCCTAAAATTAGGACATATCCTCCGTAGAATCCTCCTCGGAACCTCGACTATTCCCATCTGCCTCACGATACCACAGGGATCATGAAGGGTAACGGGAAAATCGTTTCTCCTTGGATCAAGCCTTATCTTCCCCTCGCGAAGGATTTTTTCGATTAGAATCAATGCGCTTTCCCTCGGGATATTCAATTCCTTTAAGAGGATCCTATCCGCCACACCGAGTAAGGCCTTATGGGCATGGCCACATTCTCCAAGGACTATCCTCTTCACCTTCAAGGTCTTGGCTATTTCGACCTGCTTTAAGGCTATTCTCATTAACTGCACAACGTCATACCAAAGACCGTAGTTAACCGCATCATAGCCCATAAGTTCAGACGAAAGGGTCCAATCGATGCGGCTTCGGTGGAAAATAATGGCGAAAGCCTCCAGGTTCTCGGGAAAGGAGAGAAACTCACCTGCATTGTGAAGAAAAAGCACCTCCGCTCCTTCCTTATCCATGGGGATTTTGACCCTTTCGCCCGTCCTTTCCTCGATATCCTCCTCTATAAACCTCACTAAGTCCTTCAAAGCTTGAGGGGTGATCCCTGTAGGAGAACCAATTTTAAGGTGTTTCATGGTCCCAAGTTCATGAAGCTCTTTTGGAGCAATGCCAAGTTCCTGAGAAAAGAGCTTCCTTATTTCACGGGCAATAAGAGCATTGTCAACCCCCAAGGGGCAAACCTGGGCACATTTACGACACAAGGTACAACGATAGGAAAGCTCACCTAACCTGGCAACAGCGGAGAAGGTGAGTTCGAAGTCGTTCGGTTTAAACTTTGAAAAGAACCCCTTCCCTTTTAGTACTTCTCTATGATGCGCCTTAATATTTCACCCCTAAAAGTAGGCCTGTAAATTTCCTTTCTTCCCGAAGCTAAGTAGATAGGACAGGCCTCGCTACAAAGTTGACATCTCTGGCAATATTCGAGAGAATGAAAAAGCGGCCTGAAAAAGGTCCAATTATTATCTTCGGAAAGGAGCTTTCTCAACCCAGAAAGAAAACGATTGATAAACTCCCTCTTTTCTTTTTCGGTTTTCGGTTTAGAAATTCCAATGGCCATAACCCCATCTAAAGAGACTTCAAACTCTCTCCACTTCCCTTCCTCAAGCGATCTGATCCCGGGGATCTCTTTGGGATCCTCAAAGGGAAGCTCTAAAAGCTCTTCTTTTTTTATCGAGCAAAGTAAAGGGTCCTCTTTAAAAAAGTCCTCTATCTTCATCAGAAAAAGACGTTCTCCTTCCAGCTTGATCCCTGTTGGAGGTGAGGCCCACTCCAACTGATTTTCCTTTGAAGTTGTCTCTCCATAAGCTTTTCTATCCTTCCGCCCTTTCTCATAGGCTTATTGTCCCATCTTATGAGGAAGAAACCCAGAATCTTGGTGAGGTAGTGAACCGAAGAAGTGAAGGGTAAATACATTAAAAAGAAGGAAAAAATGAGGAGGTGAAAGGCCAACCCATCACTTACCTTTACAAAATCAAACCTCAAAAGCCTCTCCCAAAAACGCCGGTATCCTTCAAGTGAAGGCTCCAGAAAATAGGCCAAAAGGCCGCTTGAAAAAAGAAGGATCGTAAAGACATAAGTGAAAAAATGCGTAAAACTCGTATAGGGCCTCAGGTCCTGGTCTTTGAGCCTTTTTATAAAAAGTCCAATACCTCCAAAAAGCCCGCTTACGAAGCTTATAATCCTCACTAAGGCCGTAATCCTAAAAAAGGGCTTCTCTTCCAAATAGAGCCGAGAGAAAACAAAGAAGGTGAAAAAGGATAAGCCCCACAAACCCCACATGCCAAGGGTAAAGGAAGAGCCAATAGGTCTTTTTTCGTTTAAAATACTCGGAAAAAATCAAATATTCCCCCAAAAACTTGAGCTTTTCCTTAAACCCTAAGGGGTAAAGCTCCCACCGCAGATTAACGGGCATCCTCAAATAGCGGGCGATCTTAAGGGCATAAAGAAAGACGATAAAGAAATAGGAAAACCAGCTCAAAAAACCGAGAAAAATCGCCACTCTCGAACCTCTATACACAACCCGTTGCCTTGGGTAAACCCGCTATCTTACAAGCTCCCTTGGCAGGTCCCGAAGGGAAAAGCTCATATATCCTCTTCAGGTCTAAACCCGTCTGCTTTAAAAGCATCCTTATGGGAGGAGCTATCCCATACTTGAGATAATAAGCGCGGATGCAGTTTTTGACCTTCCAATGATCTGGGGTCAAAGGATAGGCCTTCTCAAGCTTGGCCAGATCTTCCGCTACCTTCTCGTTCCACTTCTCTGGTTCCTGGATAAAGCCCTCTTCATCCACTTCAATCTCCACCCCTCCTAAGATCGCCTTGGGCAAGGCCAACCCCCTCAAACCGAACAGGAGGGAATTAGGTCGATTTCAAAAACTTTTTATATTCTTGAAGAACCAGGAAGCGGATTTTCTTCCTCGCTTCCTCAGAGGAAGGAATGTAGTTATAAGAATAAGCCTCAAGTCTCTTTAAAATCTCCTCTCCCACTTCAAGTGTCGGTTCCTTCCCCTCTTTTTTAAGCTCCTCCATCACCTCGTCTAACCCGTAAAGGCTCACATATACGCCCTTTTCGAATTCAAAAACCCGCCAACTTACAGTTGGCTCCTCTGAGGGGGGACCTCAGGCATCCCCCACTCACTGAAATTGGGCCTTCATCTTCTCTATCTCCTTTTTAAGGTCCTTTTCGTCCATCTTACACCTCCCTTCTTTTAGTATAATACTTGATCCCCAAAGGAGTCTCTACCGGATAAGTGAAAAATTTCTCTTTTATCCACAAGGATAAACGCACCAAGTTCACCAAGACGGGAACCTCAATCAAAGGCCCAATTACCGCTGCAAAGGCCTGACCCGAGTTTATCCCAAAGACCGCTACCGCGATGGCGAGCTCAAAATTATTAGAAGCAGCAGTGAAGGATAAGGTGGCCGCTTCCGCGTAATGAGCACCTGCTTTAGCGCAGAGCGGTAACGCAATCCTCCCCACATCCAGCGGAAGTTTCACTATGTATTCCCCTTTAAAGGAAAACATTACAACGATTGTAAAAAGAAGTGCAATAAGCGTTATAGGAGTTATCTTCGGAACGAATTTTTCATGATACCAACTTTTTCCTTTGAGCCTCAAAAAGATAAATCGAGTGAACATCCCTCCTAAGAATGGAATACCAAGATAAATAAATACGCTTTTTGCAATTTGACTTATACTTACCTTGACAATTGCTCCTTTAAGCCCCAATAGAGGAGGAAGGACTGTAATAAAAATATAGGCATAAATTGAATAAAATAACACTTGAAATACGGAATTGAAAGCCACCAAACCTGCACAATATTCAGTATCACCCTTTGCAAGTTCATTCCACACAATAACCATCGCAATACATCTAGCAAGACCGATCATATACTCGGGATAATTTCTTAAAAACAAAATAGCTAATATAAACACCAAGATAGGTCCTACGATCCAGTTTTGAATTAGTGAAAGAGAAAGCACTTTATAGTTAGTAAAGACCTCTCTGAATTCTTCGTATCTCACCTTAGTAAGGGGTGGATACATCATGAAGATTAATCCAATGGCTATAAGTATGTTAGTAGTTCCGACTTGAAAACTTTTCCAAAATGTGGTGATGGAGGGAAAAAGGTAGCCCATTCCGACGCCCGAGACCATGGCCAAAATATCCACAGGGTTAAAAATCGATCTAAAAGCGGGAGTTTTTTCTCCTCCATTTTGTCCTCCTTTGGGTTTTTTAAATATACCACTACGCGCTAAAAAAAAGATTGACATGGTTAAGGGAAAAGGCTAATATAAAAGAGCCATGAAGTACGACGGACAAAGAGGTTGGTGGTGGCGGTGGCACAGAGGGGGTGCCACCGGTCCACCCCTTTAAGGTTTTAAGGTTAAAAGGGCCGTGTGGCACCCAGAGGGTGCCCACGGCTTTTTATTTTGGGGCCGTGGGCCAAAAGCTCACGGCCTTTTTGTTTTAAACCATAAAGGAGGTGTAAGATGGAGGTAATTTTGAGAAAGGATGAACTTCCTCGCTATTGGTTTAACATCGTTCCCTATCTGCCTGAGCCCTTACCCCCTCCTCTTCATCCAGTGACGAAGGAACCCCTTGATCCTCAGGCGTTACTTGCCATTTTCTCGGAGCCGATCGTGGAGCAGGAGATCGCCCAAGAGGAATGGATTCGGATCCCCGATGAAGTGCTTGAGGTTTATGGGCTTTGGAGGCCCACTCCCCTTCGTAGGGCCAAAAACTTGGAGGCTTATTTGGGGACACCGGCCAAGATCTTTTTCAAAAATGAAAGCCTTTCCCCTCCAGGGAGCCACAAGCCTAATACGGCAGTAGCTCAGGCTTACCTTAATAAAAAGGCAGGGGTAAAAAGGCTTACCACCGAAACCGGAGCGGGGCAATGGGGAAGTGCTCTCGCTTTTGCCACGCAGTTTTTCGGTTTGGAATGCGAGGTTTATATGGTTCGCTCCAGTTACAAACAAAAACCTTACCGGAAGACCCTAATGGAACTTTGGGGGGCGAAGGTCTTTCCCTCGCCAAGCCCCTACACGGAAGCGGGAAAGAAGTTTTACGAAAGGGATCCGGAACATCCTGGGAGTCTCGGCATAGCCATAAGTGAGGCGATCGAAAGGGCCTTAAATGTTCCCCATACTAAATACTCTTTGGGAAGCGTATTGAACCATGTACTTCTGCATCAAACCATAATAGGGCTTGAGGCCAAGCTTCAGTTTGAAAAACTCGGGCTTTATCCGGATTACGTGATAGGTTGTGTGGGAGGAGGGAGCAATTTTTCGGGCCTTGCCTTTCCGTTTTTAAAAGACAAAATAGAGGGGAAAAGACCCCAAACCGAGTTTATCGCCGTCGAACCCAAGGCCTGTCCCACTTTAACAGAAGGGGAATACCGGTACGATTACGGTGACACCGCCGGGTTAACCCCTCTTTTGAAGATGTATACCCTTGGGGCTGATTTCATCCCGCCTCCGATCCATGCGGGAGGGCTTAGGTATCATGGAGATGCCCCTTTGTTGTGCCTTCTTTATGACCGCGGGTTCATCAAGGCCACCTCTTATGAGCAGAGGGAAATATTCGAAGCAGGAGCCCTATTCGCTCGAACCGAAGGTATAGTCCCCGCTCCCGAATCGGCTCATGCGATAAAGAAAGCCATCGATATAGCTTTGGAGTGCAAGAAAAACCGAGAGGAAAAGGTGATACTTTTTAACCTCTCGGGTCACGGGTATTTGGACCTTTCGGCTTACGAGAGCTATCTCCAGGGGGATTTAGTATGAACTGCGTTAACCTTCCCGCCGACACCCTCACTCCGCTTTCGGTCTTTCTCAGGCTCAGGGAAAAGGGGGCTAACGTATTGCTTGAGAGCCTGGAGGAGGGAAGATATTGGGGACGTTTTTCGTTTATCGGGTTTGGGAGAAGGAAACTCCTCTTCCCCAAAGCTCATGAAAAGGCTTGGGAGGAACTACGAAGGTTTTTAAAAGAAGAAAAGAACGCCCCTCTCCAAGAGATCCTTCCTTTTCAAGGGGGATTGGTGGGGCATTTTTGTTACGACCTCATAGAAAACCTTGAGCCCGTTCGTCTTCCCGAAAAAAGCCTCCTTCCCCTTCCCCAAATGGCCTTTTTGGTGGTGGAGGACCTCATAGGCTTTGATAACCTCAGAGGGGAGCTTTTTGTCATTTCCAAAAATAAAGAAACCTTAAAGGAGATCCTATCAGGCCTTAAAAGCAGGCGGGAAGATCCCCTCAACGAAGAAAGAAGTGAGGAAAAACCCCTTTCTTCTTTTACCCAAGAAGAATTCCTCAAAGCCGTTGAGGAAGTAAGGGAACTGATCCTTTCGGGTGAAGCCATCCAGGTGGTACTTGGTCAGATGTTCAAAGTCAGGTCACCAAGGGACCCGTTTTCGGTTTACCGGCATTTGAGGCGCATAAACCCTTCACCTTACCTTTTCTTCATAGATTTTGATTCCTATGTACTTTTGGGCTCATCGCCAGAGGTAATGGTGAGGCTTAAAGATGGCAAGCTCAAGACAAAGCCCATAGCTGGCACAAGGCCAAGGACAGGCGATCCTCAACGGGATAAAGAACTGGTTGAGGAACTTTTAAAGGATCCCAAAGAAGCCGCGGAACATGTGATGTTGGTGGATCTGGCCAGAAATGATCTCGGAAGGGTTTCCAAAATAGGAAGCGTCAAGGTCACCCGCTTTAAAACAGTTGAGGCTTATTCTCATGTGTTTCACCTGGTTTCGGAGGTGGAAGGAGAGCTCAAAGAAGGGTGTGATGCTTTGGACGTGATAAAGGCCACTTTTCCGGCTGGAACCCTTTCGGGTGCTCCTAAGGTAAGGGCCATGCAGATCATCTCCGAAAAGGAACCAGTAAGGAGAGGGTTTTACGGAGGGGCGGTGGGGTATTTGGACTTCAATGGAAATGCCGACACCGCCATCGCCATAAGGTGTGTTCTTTATAAGGACGGTGTGTATTACCTAGGAGCAGGGGCTGGTATTGTGGCCGATTCCATGCCCGAAAGGGAATATGAGGAATGCCTCCATAAGGCTTCCGCTTTGTTTGAAGCCTTAGGAGTTACAAGGCCATGAGGGTCTTGGTGGTGGATAATTACGACTCCTTCACCTATAACTTGGTTCACCTTTTGGGTGAACTGGGGGTAGAGAGCGAGGTACTTAGGAATGACGACCCAACCCTTTTAAAGGAACCTTCCGGATTTCAAGCCATAGTGATAAGCCCAGGCCCCTCCCAACCCGAAAAGGCGGGGTTTACCTTAAAGGTCATAGAAAGAAACTTCCAGAAGCTCCCCATCATAGGCATCTGTTTGGGACATCAGGCAATAGGAGTCTTTTTCGGCGGAAAGGTGAAAAGGGCTAAAAGGATCCTTCATGGGAAAACCTCTCCCATATTTCACTTGGGAAAAGGCATCTTTAAGGGCGTACCCTCTCCTTTTTCGGCCTGTAGGTATCATTCCCTCGTTTTGGATGAAGTACCTTCGGAACTTGAGATCATCGCTTGGGATGAACTCGGGGAAATCATGGGCATAGCTCACACCAAATACCCTATTTTCGGCCTTCAATTTCATCCGGAAGCTTACTTGAGCGAGTATGGAACGAAGATTTTGGAAAACTTTTTAAAGATCTCCCAGGGGGAGAAACCATGAGGGAAGTTTTGGAGAAGCTCTTGGAGGGACAAGTCCTTTCAAAAGAAGAAGCCCTTATGGTTTTTGAGAAGATGGCTCAAGGGACAATGAGCGAAAGCGTCTGCGGAGGAATCCTTTGCGCTTTAAGGATGAGAGGGGAGAGGGCCGAAGAACTAGGGGCCCTCGCGGAAGTCATACTACAAAGGGCGAAGATCCTCAATCCTCAAACACGGCCCCTCCTTGACATAGTGGGCACAGGGGGTGATAACGCCAAAACGCTTAACATCTCGACCCTTTCGGCCCTCATTTGTGCTGGAGTGGGTCTTAAAGTGGCAAAGCATGGCAACAGGGCTGTATCAGGCCTTTTGGGAAGTGCGGATCTTTTGGAACATTTGGGCTTAAAGATCGACACTCCTCCTCATCTTACCAAAAGATGCATCGAAGAAATCGGTTTCGGCTTCCTCTTTGCCCCTCTTTATCATCCTATATTGGCAAACTTGGCTAAAGTAAGGCGGGAGCTCGGGATAAGGACCATTTTCAACTTCTTGGGTCCCCTTATAAACCCCGCCCTTCCCGAAAAACTCTTGATAGGAGCCCCTACCCCTGAAGGGGCAAGGATTATGGCTCAAGCCTTAAGGCTTCTTGGTCGGGAGGGATTTGTGATTCACGGCTTAGAGGGCCTTGATGAAGTGAGCCCCGAAGGGGAAACGCTTCTTATTGAAGTCTCATCCGAGACCCTAAGGGAGAAAATCCTCACTCCCAAGGACTTCGGCCTTAAAGGCAAACCCCTTTCCACCATCAAAATAAGGGATAAAAAAGAGGGAATCGAAAGGGCAAAAAGGATCTTGGAAGGAGAAGAAGACGAGGGACTTGAAGCGGTTTTGATGGAAGCCTCCTTGGGACTTTGGCTCTCCAAAAAGGTAAAGGATTTGAAGGAGGGAATTGAGGTGGCAAGAGAGGTTCAAAAAAGAGGAGAAGGGGTGAGGATTTTAGAGAAGATAAAGGAACTTCAAGATGAAGGGGTTTTTGAAAAAGGCCTATGAGGAAAAACTCGAGGAGATAGAGAATCTAAGGAGCAAACGTTTCCCCCCGCGGGAAAGGCCGTTTGTCAGTTTCTCCCAAGCCCTTCAAAGGGGAAGAGCCCCGAGGATTATTGCGGAGATAAAACGCGCCTCTCCGAGTCGAGGGGTTTTAAGAGAGGATCTGGATATTTTAAAACAAGCCCAGCTTTACGAACTCGGAGGAGCTATTGCCATATCGGTTCTCACCGATAAAAACTTCGAAGGCTCTATAGAGGACTTGAAGCTTCTAAGTCAAAAGGTGAGGCTTCCCATTTTAAGAAAGGATTTTTTGATTGATCCAATTCAACTTGAAGAAGCCTTTTCTTATGGAGCCGATGCGGTCCTATTAATAGGAGGCCTTCTTTCGAAAAACAGGCTCAAGGAGTTATTGAAAGAAGCCAAATCCTTAGGCCTTGAGGCTCTTGTTGAAGTCCACAAGGAAGAGGAATTGGAGATGGTTCTTGAGACTGAGGCTTTTATAATAGGCATCAATTCGAGAGATCTTGAAACCTTAAACGTTAACCTGGAACTTATTGAGCGTCTTTTCCCTAAGATCCCAAAGGATCGTCTTGTAATCGCTGAAAGTGGGATAAAAGGAAGAAAAGACCTAAAAAGGCTTATGGACATGGGCATTGAAAACTTCCTTATAGGTGAAGCCCTCGTTTTGGCTCAAGATCCTTTGAAAATGTTAAAGGAGCTCAAAGGCCATGGTCCGGATTAAAATATGTGGCATAACCCGCAAGGAGGATGCCCTTTTTTGCGCTAAGTTGGGGGCTCATGCGTTGGGGCTTGTATTTTACGAAAAAAGCCCTCGCTTTGTCCCGGTGGAAAAGGCCCAGGAGATCATAAGGGAGGTGCCTCCCTTGATCTGCTGGGTGGGGGTTTTTGTGGATGAGGATCCCAAAAGGATCCTGGAGATCTCAAGGGGCCTCGGCCTTCGGACCGTTCAACTTCATGGATCAGAATCCCCTCAAATCTGTGAGGCCTTAAGAAAAGAGGGCTTAAAGGTGATCAAGGCTTTGAGGGTTAAGGAAGAAGAAGACCTTAAGGGATGGGAGGAGTATGGGAAAGTGGCTTCAGCCCTTCTTTTTGACAGCAAAGTGGAAGGACTTATGGGAGGCTCTGGGCAAAGGTTTCGATGGGATATATTGAAAGGATTAAGAGGGATACCCTTCATCTTAGCGGGAGGGCTTAATCCGGACAACGTGAAGGAAGCCATTGAGGTCGTAAAACCCTGGGGGGTTGATGTCTCTTCAGGCGTTGAGAAAAGCCCAGGGATAAAGGATCCGAAACTGGTTAAGGCTTTTATAAGGAGGGTCATTGAGGGATGAGATACGGAGGAAGATTTGTCCCGGAGACTCTGTTTTGGCCTTTGTTAGAACTTGAGGAGGCTTGGGAAAGGTTTAAAGATGATGAGGAGTTTAAAGAGGAGTTAAGCGTCCTTTTGCGAGATTATGCGGGAAGACCGACTCCTCTTTACTTTGCGCGGAATCTGAGCCGAGTTTTGGGGTTTAAGGTCTATTTAAAAAGAGAGGACCTTTGCCACACGGGTGCCCATAAGATAAACAACACGCTTGGCCAGTGCTTTTTAGCCAAGAAAATGGGGAAAAGGAGGGTTATTGCCGAAACCGGAGCCGGACAACATGGGGTGGCTACTGCTTCTGCCTCGGCTCTTTTAGGGCTTGAATGCACCATCTACATGGGGGAAGAGGACGTAAAAAGACAAAGCCTTAACGTGTTTCGGATGGAACTTCTTGGGGCCAAGGTAATTCCCGTCACTTCGGGCAGTAAGACCCTTAAAGATGCCATAAATGAGACCTTAAGGGATTGGGCGGCAAATGTGGATGACACCCATTATGTGATCGGGTCCGTCGTGGGGCCTCATCCCTTTCCGGAGATCGTAAGGGAGTTTCAATCGGTCATAGGAAAGGAGGCCAAAGAACAGATCCTGAAACTTGAGGGGAGGCTTCCCACTCACCTTATAGCCTGTGTGGGGGGAGGATCTAATGCTTTGGGCCTTTTTTATCCCTTTGAGAAGGACCCAGTTAGATTCATCGGCGTTGAGGCCGAAGGAGCGGCTACCCTTTCTTTAAGCGGTGAAAAGGGGGTCCTTCACGGGTTTCTCTCCTATTTCATTCAAGACGAATGGGGACAGATTCTTCCAACCGATGCTATAGCGGCAGGTTTGGATTACCCAGGAGTAGGCCCAGACCATGCTCGGTACAAAGAAGAGGGAAGGGCGGAATATTACCCCCTAAAAAGGGAAGACGCTATAGAAGGTTTTTTGACCCTCTGCTGCTTAGAAGGCATAATCCCAGCCCTTGAAAGCGCCCATGCGATAGGATGGCTTTTAAAAAACAAGGATCGCTTTAACAGTGATGATCTTGTAATCGTTTGTCTCTCGGGAAGGGGAGATAAGGATGTGGAGCTCGTGAAAAACTTACTCCGGAGAAAGGCAGATGGGTGAACTCAGAGAAAGGCTTTCTCAACTTAAAGCCCACGGGGAGAAGGCCATAATCCCTTATATTGTGGCGGGCTTCCCCGATCTGGAGACCTCTTTGGAGCTTGTTCTTCAACTTCAAAAAAGAGGGGCCTCGGCCATTGAGATAGGGATACCCTTTTCGGATCCCATGGTTGACGGGCCTGTTATTCAAACGGCCCATGCGGTGGCTTTACAAAGGGGAGTGACCCCTCTTCTGATCCTTGAGGCCATAAAGGAGAGGGAGTCTCAGTGGAAAATCCCCTTGATCATAATGACTTACTTTAACCCCATTTTCAGGATAGGGGAAAGGCGCTTCGCTCAGATGGTAAAAGAGGCGGGCATTTCGGGGGCCATAATACCTGACCTCCCTCCGGAAGAAGCCGGAGAATGGATTAAGGCCTCAAAGGACTACCATCTTGACACGGTTTTCCTTGTGGCCCCAAATACGCCCGAAGAGAGGATTAAAAAGATCGCTTCTTTAACAACAGGTTTCCTTTATTACCTTTCCCTTAAAGGAGTTACTGGTTCAAAGATAAAGGACTTGGAAAAGGTGAAGGAAAGAATAAGAAAAATAAAGGATATCACCTCCCTTCCGGTTTGTGTGGGGTTTGGAATAAGGGAGAGATGGGAAGTCAGGACCTTGCTTGAGGAGGCCGATGGGATAATCGTCGGATCTTCCCTCCTTAGAGCCCTAATGGAAGGAGGCCCTTCCCAGATGTTGGAGTTGTTTATGGAACTCAAAGGGACTACTTGAAAGAACTTATCCTTCTCAAGGCTTTTTGCCTTAAGAGGTGGTCTACCAGAACAAGCCTTACCATGGCCTCACAAACGGGGATGATGCGAGGAATGGCACATGGATCATGGCGTCCTCTGAGTGAGATCTCGCGAGGATTCCCCTTAAGGTCAATGGTCATTTGGGGTTTGGAGATGGAAGGGATGGGTTTTACCGCGACCCTTAATATTATCGGCTGACCCGTTGAGATACCTCCTAAAATTCCTCCCGCATTGTTACTTAAAAAACCCTGAGGAGTGAGGGGGTCATTATGCTCCGATCCCAACATCCTCGCTGAAGAAAAACCACTTCCCACTTCTACGCCTTTGATAGCTCCAATGCTCATTAAAGCTTTGGCCAAATCCGCATCAAGCTTATCAAATACGGGTTCGCCAAGGCCTGGCGGACACCCAAAAACCCTTATCTCCACAATGCCCCCTACCGAATCCCCTTCCTCCTGAACCTCTTTGAGCCTTTTCTCCATTTGAGGAAGGACCTTCGGATCAGGGCAGCAAAGCCAATTGGTTTTGGCGAACTCAAGGTCGATTTCTTCACTTCTTATCCCTCCGAGTTCAAGCGTAAAGGCGAAGACCTCAATCCCTTCTTGATCCAGGATCTTTTTGGCCACTGCTCCAGCGGCAACCCTCCCGACGGTCTCTCGAGCGGAACTTCTTCCACCTCCTCGAGGGTCCCTTATTCCGTATTTATGAAAATAAGACCAATCAGCATGCCCCGGCCTGAAGATCTCCTCAAGTTCCTCATAAGGCCTCGAATCCACATCCTTATTCCAAACGAGAAGGGATATAGGGGTTCCCGTGGTCAAACCCTTATATACCCCCGAAAGGATCTCCACTTTATCCGGTTCTTTTCTCGGAGAGGTCCCGGGACGACCCGGTCTTCTTCTTTCCAACTCCTTTTCTATCTCGCTTTCGCTCAAAGGGATGCCGGGCGGACACCCGTCTATCACCACCCCAACCGCCGGCCCGTGAGACTCACCCCAGGTGGTGATACGAAAAAGCTTACCGAAGCTGTTCATCTCTTAATCCCATCGCTTTTAAAATTTCTTCAACGACTTCCATCACTCCCTTAGAGGCATCAAGGACAAAATGAGCCGCAGAAAAATAAAGCGATTTACGCTCCTCAACTACTTCCCTCACCTCACCCAAAAGATCTCCCTTCAAGGGAGGCCTTTTTTCGAATTGGGGGTCTTTTTTTAAGCGTTCTACAATCTTTTCGGGCTCAAGCCAAAGTAAAAAAACTATCCCGTTCTCCTTAAGGAGCTTCACATTCTCTTCATCAAGTACAACCCCTCCTCCGGTAGCTATAACTTGAGACTCCCTTTTCATTATCTCCTTTATCACTTCCTTCTCTTCTTCCCGAAATCTCTCCCATCCATAAAGTTGGACTATTTGAGCGATTTCCAGACCCGTCCTTCTCTGCACTTCTTCGTCCGTATCGACAAAATCAAATCCCAACCTCTCAGCAAGAAGCCTTCCAACGGTACTTTTACCACAAGCCCTGGGCCCTATAAGGACGATATTCCCTCCTTTAAGGCTTCCCACATCACCTCCTCGGGGGCTTTCATTTCAAACCAAATCTCAAACTGTTTCACCCCTTGGAATAAAAGCATCCTTAAGCCACTTACAACCTTTGCCCCTCTTCTTTTCCCCTCTTCAAGAAACGGCGTAAGGGGAGGATTATACACCATATCCATTAAGATCATCCCTTCCTTTATCGCCTCCTTTGGGAAGGGCAATTCGGTTAAAAGGGGGGTGGCGTTAATTACTACTTCCCAATCCCCTTGGTCCCTTTTTTCCCAGGGAATGGCTTCCCCTCCAAAGGAAAGGGCAAGCTTTTGAGCTTTGTGGAAGGTCCTTGAACTTACCATTAAACTTGCCCCCTTTTCTTTCAAAGCATAACAAGCTGCCCTGGCCCCTCCTCCTGCTCCAAGGACAAGGACCCTTTTGCCCTTTAAAGGGGTCACTTCTTCTAAGGCCCTGATCACTCCGATCCAATCGGTATTAAAACCGTAAAATCTCCCTTCCCGATTAAGGATCGTGTTTACCGCCCCTATCTCCTCGGCCACTGGATCGATATGGTCCAAAAACTCCAGGATGGTTTCTTTATGGGGCATGGTCACTGAAACCCCTAAAAGGGGGATCTCCTTGATGAGCCTTACTCCCTCCTTTACTTCTGCAACGGGAAAGGCCTCATAAAGGGCATCGATACCCAAATGGGAAAAGGCTCTGTTGTGCATCTTTGGCGAAAGCGTAAAGGAAAGCGGATACCCTATTATCCCATACCTTCTCCTCATTCGAGATACCTCCTTAGTAAGAGAAGACCTTGCTTAAACTCCTCAAGGCTCATCTGACCTGAGGCAGCTTCTTTCCCAGGCCCCAAAGACACATAAACAAAAGCTCCTCCCACAAAGGGGCTTAAAAGCCTCGAAAGCTTTCCCCTTGAACCCATCGCATGACCTACCACCTTGAACCCCCTTTTGGTAAGTTCGCGCAAAAACAGAAGCACTCGAAAGGAATCCTCAAGGGAATGAGCCGTGGTGACGATTTTATAAACTTCGGCTCGGTCTTTCTTCATCTCCTCGAAAAGTTCCCATAAAGACTCCAAAGGAGGAGTCCCAGAAAAATCATGATAAGAAAGGATAACCTTAAGGTCCTCCCGATTGAGAAAATCCCTTTTTAAAGTCCCAGGGGTCTTCCACTCTATATCCACGTATTTTCCGTTAAAACGCTGAAGCGCTTCCTTCAGAAGAGAAACCCTTTCCTCTTCTTTCCCTTCAAAAAGCCCTCCTTCTTCCTTTCTTCTACAGGTGAAAATGTACCGAATCCCTTCGGGAAGACTTTGGGGAAGTTCCCTTAGGGCATCAAGCCTAAGCTCCACAAAATGGACCTTCCCCTTTACCCCTTCGATGAGCCTTCTTGCCTCCTCCGGATCTCTCTCAAACACAGTTACACATATTTTTACTTCCGTATTCAATCCCAAATGTTCCTGTTGTCTCAAAAAAGATAAAGAAAATATGGTGTTCCAAAAGGCCAAAACTTCACTTTGGGTGAGATGGGAAAAGGGAGTGGTTAAAACCTTTTTTAAAAGCTCCTCTTCTCTTTGATGATCTCGCAATGGTAATCCGTTTTCCTTCTTTAAGTAAGCGAGCTTTTCCACCAAGGCCATCCTTTTGTCCAAAAGTTTGGCTATTTCAAGGTCAAGTTTTTCTATTTTTTCTCGCAACCTCCAAAGGTCTTCCATCTTCTCACTCCAGAATCGGGTATTTCCCTAAAAGTTTTACGAAAGTGGCCCTTCTTTTGAGTTCCTCTAAAGCCTCCTCGAAACCCTCTCCCATTTCCACATCTATAAAAAAGATGTACTCCCAACTTGATCCCTTGAGGGGCCGGGATACGATCCTACAAAGGTTTAACCTCCTTTCGGCAAAAGGAGAAAGCGCTCCATGAAGGGCACCGGGGACGTGAGGGAGGAGAAAACTTATGGTGGCCTTTTTTGCTTGAAAAAGAGGAAGGAAGGGATCCTTTCCCAATATGAAAAACCTCGTGTTATTTAAAGGCGAATCCTCCACCTTTTCTTTTAACACCTTTAAACCATAAAGCTCGGCGGTCCCTTTTGCCACCAGGGCACAGGAGGAGGGATCCTTTGAGGCCATCAAGGCTGCTTGAGCGGTACTTGAACAAGGCACTGGTTCAACCCAAGGTAAATGTTCTTTCAGCCAATTTCGGCATTGTCCCAAAGCTTGAGGGTGAGAAAAGAGCCTTTTTATTCCGGAAAGAGAATCGTTAAGGCTTGCTACTACATAAGTAACCTCAATCTCCAATTCCCCTTGGATCTTCAAAGGGGTCTCAAGGAGCAGATCATGGGTCTCGTTCACCATCCCCTCGAGGGAGTTTTCGACAGGAACAAGTCCATATTCGGTTTCTCCCTTTTCGGTGGCTCGAAAAACCTCCTTGATGGAGGGAAACCCCACTAGGTCAAACTCCGTTCCCCCTATTTTTAAAGCCGCAAGATGGCTAAAGGTCCCTTCAGGACCGAGGTAAGCGATCTTTTTCCGATTTTTAAAAGGCAAATACTCCCTTCTTAAGGTCAAAAAGAGCTCTTTAAAGGCTTCCTCTTCAAGGAGGTTCTCGAATTGTGAAAGAAAAGCCCTTTTTGCCTCTTCGAAAAAGGGGTTTTCACGCATAATCTTCCAGTAAAGATCCGGGTCCTCTTCGAGGATCGGAAGGAGGGTATCTAGTCTCTTTTTAAAACCAAGGGTGAAAAAATCCCGAGAAACCCCCCATTTTTTGAGAAGGGAAGCCATAGTTAAATTTGAAAGGTGATGAAGAGCCTGCACGATGGCCATATTACGGTCATGTTCCTCAGGCGAAGTGATGATCACCTTTAATCCACCCCGTTCAAAAAGCTCTTTTATGGGTGAAAGCCATCTTTTGGTCCTTACTGGACAGAGACATATGGTTAATCTTTCGTAAATCTGGGCCTTTGGCCCAAAAAGAGGATGGGCCCCGATGATCTCGGATTTCGTCGATTCGAGCATCCATTTAAGGGGGAGGCTCTTCAAGGAAGCAAAATCCATGAGGAGGTTTTCTTCCTTCAAAAAGGGTCCGACTCTTTTTATCAAGGTCTCCATCTCCGAAATAGGCACCGAAAGGATCAACACCTCCACCTCTTTGGCCAGTTCTTCTGGAGGAGGCCCTTCCTTGTCCCCGATTAAGACCTCGAGGCCTTGTTTCTCGAAGAACCTCTTAAACCAACTCCCCATCCGTCCCTTGCCACCGATCAGACCTATTCTCATCCCAGGGCCTCCTTGAGCCTTTCGAAAAGGTCCCAAAAGGTGGGGAATGATTTTTTTACGCATTCCTTATCCCTTATCTGGAGATCCTTCACCTTAAGGGAGGCGATCGCAAAGGCCATGGCTATTCGGTGATCGTTATGGGGATGGATTAGGGCCCCTTTGGGGGTTCCTCCTTTTATCCTCAGGTCGTTCCCCTCAATTTGGACCTCTATTCCCATTGAACGCAGATTCTCGCTTATGGTTTTTAAACGGTCTGATTCCTTCAAAGCCAAATGGGACACGTTTTTTATAATGGTCTCTCCCCGGGCAAAAGCCGCACCCACTGCCAAGGAGGGGACTGCATCAGGCATATCTTTCATATCCACTTCGATTCCCCTTAGATTCCCTCCCCATACGATTACCCCGTCTTTTTCAAGTTCCACTTGAGCCCCCATTTCTTTAAGAAGGTATATGAACCTGGTATCCGGATGCTTTCCCTCGGGATCCAGCCCCTTCACCTTAACGGGTTTTCCGGTTATGGCCCCGGCCAAAAGAAAATAGGTAGCTGAAGAGGGATCACCGGGTATGAGATAATGCCTTCCTTGATAAAAGCCTTTAGGGAGGTGAAACTCATCGCCTTTCCTCTGGGGCCGCAAAGAAAATGCCTCCATAACCTCACAGGTCACATCCACATAAGGCTCCGATACCAATCCTCCCTTTACTCTCACTATCCCCCCTTCTTCCGTATAAGGCCCGATCAAAAGAAGGGCCGAAACAAATTGGCTTGAGAGGCTTCCATCAACGTGGGTCAGACCTCCTCGGACCTTTCCCCCTTTAAGGCTTACTGGAGGAAATCCCTCATTTGAAAAGCTCTCCACCCCCCATTCCCTTAAGGCCTCCACTAAAGGTCCTATGGGACGTTCGTTAAGCCTTGGGGATCCAGTTAGCATGTGCTCACCCGGAACAAGCGCACAGAAGGCTGTCAAAAGCCTCATGGAGGTACCGGAATTTCCCAAAAAAAGCCTCCCCTGTGTTTCCCGAAATCTTCCTGCCGTGCCTTCAATCCGGATAAAGCCCTTTTCCTCCCAAACCTTTATTCCAAGCTTCCATAAGGCCGAAAGGGTATAAAGGGTGTCTTCCGAGATAAGGGCGTTTTCCAAAAGGCTTTCTCCCTCGGCCAAGGCAGCACAGATTAAGGCCCTATGGGTATGGCTCTTTGAGCCCGGAAGTTCTACGGTAAAGGGCTTCATCGTTCTACGATGCTCTCCGAGATTTTGTGTCCGAAATGTCTTGCCCCTTCTTCCAAGTATAAAAGGACTTTATCGCCTCTTCTCAGTTCCACGATGGATCTACCCTTGCCCTCTGGGGTTGTCAGACGGATCGTTTCCGCATTTTGAAGGATCGTGGAAAAGACCTGGCCCTCGTACTTGGCCTTTACCAAAACCAAGGGCCTTTTTTCTATTTTAACCCTTCCCACAACCGCCCTTTTGGTTCTCCCGGTATGATCGGCGATAAGAACTTGGTCGCCCGCTTTAAGTTCGCTTAAATAACGCGTTTTGCCTTCAGGCGTTTTTATGTAAGCATGAACGCATCCCGCATTGACCCTAAAAGGACGGGGCTCAACATATGGGTTTTCCATGACTTCCGCATGTACTAAGAAAAGGGCCTGGGAAGTGTTACCCACAAGCATACCTTCTCCTTCCTTTAAATTGGAACACGTATCAACACAGACCCTATCGCCAAGGCCCAAGGGCCTTATTTCTTCGATCTCCGCCTCTTGGAGCTTGAGCGGTTCTTCTTCGGCTTTGAGGAGATTGAGGATCGCTCTAAGTTGGCTCGCATCCGCTACGTGTACCAAAAGGTTATTTACGCCCTTTTCCAAGATGCCCGCCATAAGTTGGGCCTCCTCTAAAGAATGAACCTCAGCCATTATGTTCTGGGTCCGGGCCACCAGGTTTTCGAAGGGTATAACGGTCCAATCCGGGGTCTTTACGATCACCAAATGGGTCTTTGAACGCTTGACAATCTCCTCTTCGTCTTCACGCCCTCTTACCTCCATTTCCACGAAATCCTCCCCTGGCTTAATATCACCTTGGGGAGCAATAACGGGTATTACCCCCAATTTTTTTACCTCCTGCTCGTATCCGGGAGGAACCATTAAAGCATCGGCTCCTCCTTCAAGAGCACTTATAACCAGGCTTTTATCCCAAGGATCGACCTTAACCCATACCCTCCTTCCCATCTTCAACCTCCTAAAATATCTAAAGCCTCTTTTAAACTTGCCCCTCGGTGTACTATTGCCCTTAAAGCTTCCAGTACCCGAGGAGGATCTGGATGTTGGAAGACATTTCTCCCAATCGAAACTCCACTTGCCCCTGCTTCCATCGCCCCTTTGACCATTTGCAAAAACTCCTCAACGCTTTCCGTTTTAGGTCCTCCCGCTATCACCACGGGAACAAAACAGCCTCGAACGACTTTCTGGAAGCTCTCGGGGCTTCCGGTGTAGGGGACTTTTACCACATCCGCTCCCAACTCCGCCCCAAGCCTTGCCCCGTGGGCTATAAGCTCAGGATCAAAGGGATCTCGTACGGTCTTCCCTCGTGGATAGATCATGGCAAGAAGCGGTAAGTTCCAACGATCCGCTTCCTTCGCCACAAGTCCGAAATCCCTCAGCATCTCCCTATCCAGTTCGTCCCCCAAATTGATGTGGATGGAGACCCCATCGGCCCCAAGCCTTAAAGCCTCCTCAACGCTTCCCACAAGGACTTTGGAATTGGGCAGAGGAGAAAAGGAGTGACTTCCCGAAAGATGAACTATAACTGCCGAATTGCCGTTGAAAACTTCACTCAAGCTCTTTAATACCCCTTTATGAACCACAAGGGCATCTGCTCCCTCTTGAACTTGTCTTATGGCCTTTTCCATTTCCGCCAGACCCTCTATCGGCCCGGAGGTGACCCCGTGATCCATCGGGACAATGACCGTTTTCGGCGGATCACCTTTGAAGATCCTCTTCCATCTTAAGGACTTCATTCCCCACCTCCTTCTCCGAGAATTAAAAAGGGCCGTAAGGCTTATTGCCCTACGGCCCTTCCTAAAATAAGAAGGGCCGTGGGCGTCTTCTCCGCCCACGGCCCTTCTTTCCCCTATGATACCTCAGCCGTGGGCGGAGCCCCCGGCCCAATAATAAAAGTAAAAGTAATATCTACTTCCCGTGCACATCATCTCAATCCCTCGTAAAACCTTTTACTACAGTTTTCACCAATTGTCAAGCCCCCTAAAGGGGTTAGAGGATAAAAGTCGGAGGAAATTTTAAATATTGGATAAAAACGTTTGAAAGATACTGAAGTTGTGACAGATGATGACCCTAACCATATAACTTGGGAAAAGGTTTAATTACTAACTCTCAATAGGGAGGTACTCTTCCACTCGGATACGTTCCATTACGTCTTGAGGAACAGTTGCACGAGCCTTATATTCGGCTAAGAAAGGCTTTGCGGTTGCATCAACGATCATTTTACAAATCACACCATCTTCATCGGCTGATGGATCAAGATCAGAACCCAAAGCCCTCGGAATAAAAATGATATCTCGATCTCCTTGCACCCGCGTAGCTATAGCCCATAGGACTTCTCTTTCATCAAAGACATCTATATCATGATCAACTACCACCACCATCTTAATGTAAGGATCTGCACCCAAAATTGCCATTGCCACATTTTTCGGTTGCCCCTTTGCTTTCTTTTCTATGGACACATAGCAATGAAACCGTCCACACCCTGAAACAGGTACATGAACCGCCTTTACCGAAGGAACAGCAACCTTGGCTGCTTTAAAAAGATAAGCTTCCCGTGGAATAGAACCTAATACCCGATGTTCCGTCGAACCAGCAATTAACGCATGATAAATCGGATCATGTCGCATAGTAATAGTTTTGATTTTGATCACATGCCGCAAACGTCGACCCGTAGCATAACCCGTAAATTCACAGTAGGGACCCTCTTCCCCACGTACTTTAGGCAAAATCTCCCCCTCAAGGACTATTTCAGCCTCAGCTAAAGCGGGTACAGGAACACTTTTCGCTTGAACGATTTTTAAAGGTTCCCCATCCATCGCTCCCATTACCCCTAATTCATCTTGGTCAATAGGTATCAACGATAAAGCCCCTAAAGCCCAAGTAGGGGGACTCCCAATATTTATAGTTACAGGCAAAGCTTGGCCCCGACTTTCCGCTTTCGTATAATATTCGTAAAGATGCCGCCCCGGGGTAATATGCGTATAAACCGTATTACGATCAACTAACATTAAACGGCCAAAACTTGCGTTATTAACTCCAGTATCAGGATCTTTAGCGATAAAAATGCCAGTAGTAATATAAGGAGCTACATCGGCTTCATGAGCAGTAAGTACAGGTAACTCAAAAAGGTTTACTTTTTCCTCTGGAATTATTATTTCTTGCACAGGAGCATCTTTTACTTCCACAGGCGGAATAGGATTATCTTCTCTTTCACGATAAACCTCTGAAACTTTATCTATTGTCGTACCCAGTGCAAATGCCAAACGGTCACGATTACCATAAACATTTAGCACCACTGGCATTGTTGAACCTTTTACTCTTTTGAAGTAAAGCAATGGATATTTATTCAATTTTTCTAATTTTTTCTGAAGAGCAGTAATTTCATATTTTGGATCTATTTCCTTTTCAATTTCAATATACTCATTTGGCTTTTCTCTTTTTACTTTATTTATAAACTCCCTTAAATTTGACATGGTATACTCCTTATGTTAAGTCGAAATTTTTTCTGTAAGATCATCGAAATATGTTATTAGAGGAGGTTCTCCTGGTAACCCCAGCTTTTTCCATCGATTACATACAGTTTTATATTGTTCTTGTGTTAATGCGGTGCGACGAGCGAAAGTTTTAATATACTTAAATTCCTTACATGCAAAAATTAAAGCTTTTGAACCGTAAGGTCTTTCTTCAGGTGGATTTTTACTAGGATCTAAATAAGTTGACCAAGTGTTACGCAAAATGTCTATATCCTCAGAAACACGACATCGAGTAGCCATTGCCCATACTACTTGTTCCAAATCAGAAGGATCAACATCTTCATCCACTACTATGACAAACTTAGTATAATATGCTCCACCCGCACATTGAGCAGCAATTGCCGCTGCCTGTTGGGCATGACCAGGGTATTGCTGTTGGAGGGAAACCACGATCATACCAAACCCTCCGGCAGCGGCGGGTACGGACCATACCCCTTTTACCCCTGGGACTCCTACCGCTTCTAAATCCCGCCATACCTTTGCTCCGCGCATAACGCCCATAAATAGGTTCTGTTCACAGGAAGGATGGTCTGCCATTAAAGCAGCTGTAAGTATGGGTTGATTCCGAAAATATATGGCTTTAACTTCGATAAAAGGCGTTTTTGCCTCTCCTGGACGTCCGTAATATCCGGTAAATTCTCCAAAAGGACCTTCTGGAAGCTCTTGCCCAGGATAGGAGTATCCTTCAATAGCGATTTCAGCTCTTGCTGGGATAGGTAAACCCGTGATTTTACCAGGGACTACCTCTATAGGTGCATCCTGAAGCCCACCAGCATACTCATACTCGGATTCTTGCTTAGGAAAGCCAGTAGCTGCGCAAATAAAAAGTAAAGGATCTACCCCATAAACGCTTACCACTGGGCACGGTTTTCCTTTCGCCCACCATTTTTCTCGATCAAGCATGGCATCTTTGCCCGGAGAAGTATAAAAACCAACTTGGTCTTTTCCCAAAACCATCTGTCGATAGGTCCCCAAATTTATTCTTCCTGTCTCCGGATCTTGTGTAATAATAACATCCGCTGTTCCAATATACGGACCTCCATCTCTAGGCCAATGTGTCGGAGCAGGAAAATAGAACAAATTAACTTGATCATCTGTCCATATGTTCTCATATATTGGAGCTTTTTCAGGAGCCACAGTTACGGGAGGGATTTTTCGTGTCATTTTCCCTTTTAAATATTCCACTAATTCCATAGGCCTTCTACCCGGTCTAAGCCTTAAAGCCAAAGAAAGCCGATTTAAACTGTTTCCAATAACATTAAACAGAACTTTCACATCTCCTTTATGCCCTTTAGGGTTAGTGAATAAAAGAGCAGGCGCATTGGGTTTTTTTGCAACCAAATATGTAATTGCACTCATCTCTAAGTGAGGATCCACCTCTTCATTGATGCAAAGTAACTCTCCTATTTTCTCTACCTCATCTAACCACTCTCTTAGGTCTCTAATCTGAAGTTCAGCCATATTTCCCCCCTTTTGTTTTTATACTTTTTGTACTTTTGCCCGGAGATCTAATACTTTTTTGCTTTTATACTCAGCCCTTGGCAATTTCCCAATTGGGACTGCCTCTACTTCCAAACGCAGATTCAATCGCAATTTAATTTCTTCTGCTATTAATTGTTGTAAGTTTTCTTGATCTGGTGCTAACTCTATTTGGACTTTTACCGCATCTCGTCCTTCTGGATCTGAATAGCATATAATTTGGTACTCCTGACCTGGTGGCAAGAGTGCTTCAATAATATTAGCTATGGCACTTGGATATACATTTACCCCTCGCACTAATAACATATCATCACGTCTACCCAGCACACCTCCCTCTAACATCACAAACGTCCTTCCGCAAGGGCATATTCCTCTTTTTAGTTTTACCAAATCTCCTGTACGAAACCGAATTGCTGGGCTACAACTTCTACCAAGGTTAGTAATAACTAATTCTCCTATCGTTCCTTCTGGAACAACTTCTCCAGTTTCAGGATCTATTACCTCAACGATAAATTCACTCTCAATAACATGAAGGCTCATAGTTTCTTTACTGTATTCACAAGTGAAAGCATAAGTTCCCACTTCCGTAAGACCTGGATATTCATATACTTCAGCTCCCCACGCTTCTTCGATTTTTTTTCGAATAGACGGTATCATTCCCCCAGGTTCTCCAGCCAGTAAAATAGCACGAACACTTGATTTTCGCAACTCAATCCCTTCTTCTTCGGCTACTTCTGCCATGCGTCGAGCGTAAGTGGGGGTCGTTGCTATTGCGGTTACTTTATTTTCTAATAAACATCGAAGTCGTTGTTTAGTATCCCACCCACCAGTAGGAATGGTGAGTATTCCCAGATATTGAGCCGCTTCGTATGCCCCCCAAAAGGCTGTGTAAGGGCCAAAATTGAAAGGCAGCATAAAAATATCTCCAGGCCCTAAACCTGCAGCCCTAAAGACGTGAGCTATACAACGAGCTCGCCATTGCCAACTCTCCGTCGTGTCCAGCCATTTAAGAGGTTTACCTGTGGTCCCGGTAGTTTGATGATATTGCACATAATTTTCTAAAGGTTCACTTAAGTTAGTACCAAAAGGAGGATGTTGTTCTTGATCTTCCTGAAATTCCAGTTTTGTAGTAAAAGGCAACTTAGTTAAATCACTAAGATTCTTTATATCCGCAAGCTTAACGTTATAGTTCTCAAATTTACGTTGATAAAATGGATTTTTCTCAAAAACTATTTCTAAAAGTCTTTTTAATTTTTGCCATTGTATTTTCTCTAATTTATCCCGCGGGGCGGTTTCTAATACTGGATCAAGAAAGGCCATACATTTAATCCTTATGAGACTTTCTTTTTCATAACTTCAAAGATATCGCTCCAAGGCCTTCCCGAAACGTAAGGGGGGAGTTCTTCGAGGATTTTTATCCCCCAGGGTTTTGGATCTAATACTCCCGTTTCAGAGCGCACCCACAATAAATCAGCATCAACCCCTAAACTCTCGGGAGATCGAGCAATTATGGCGCGGACAAGCTTAGTATCATACTTACGTGGGCCCGGAGTAAGGTCTTTGATAAAAAGTTCCCTTTCACCTTCATTAAGGTCACTGAACCTACGCACAAAGGTAAGATATTCTTTTGCCATTTCAATCACCTCCTTTAGAAGAGAACTTCTCTAACCCATATTCAGACCAACGCGAAAGTACCTTTTCCTGAATCGAAGGCGAATAGATATCTCGGAAAGAAGCTTTTACTGGAATGAGCTCTTGGGGCCAATCGTCAGGCCAAGTAGCATCAAAAGCCACGAAAGCTCCTTTTAATCGTCGTCTCTCTTCCGCACTGTAACAGGGTGTTAGGGCGTTTCCTCGCCCCTCATGATAATCCACTAACATACCTCGCCCAGGATGACATTTGGTGGCAAAAGCGTGTAGAACCTGTCCCATATCAAATACGTCCACATCCTTATCCACCACAATAACCTTATTCACCATCACCCGGCGAGCAGTAAAGAATTCCAACACGCGCCGTACCACTTTCTGACCCCCTTCCTTTACCCCCACAATTACCAAATGGGTTACTCCTTCAGGGGGTACATATACATCGGTCACAGGAACCCCTCGACGTTGTAATCCTTTTTTCATAGCTATAGCAGCGGTAAGAGAGGCAGCAATAGAGCTATCGTCAGGAGGCACGCCAAGGGCCGTCATGGTAAGAATGGGATTATTCCGAAAAGTAATTGCTTTAACCCGAAAAGCCACCCCTTCCCCCATTGTTCCGCTTCGATAACCAGGATACTCCCCAAAAGGTCCATCAGGCACTATAATATCAGGAAGAATCTCTCCCTCAATTACAATTTCGGCATGGGCCGGGACAAAAAGATCACAGGTTTCACACTTCACCAAATCCACCGGTTCACCCCTAAGACCACCCGCTACTTCCGCTTCGTTCTCTCCCGGGGGTACCGGAGCGGTAGCAGCCATATGACACAAAGGCTCAGCACCAATTACTAAAGCCACCGGCATAGGCTTATTCCAAGGAAGATACCTTTCCTTCATAATCATAGCTAAATGACTTGTCGCTTGAGGCCATCCTGCCAAAAAATTTTTATTATGTACCATAAAGCGATACATCCCCCAGTTAGTCCAACCCCTCTCAGGATCTTCACAAATTACAATATCCCAGGTACCAATATAACGCCCTCCGTCCCCCTCGTGGATCATAGGAGCCGGTAAAATGTAAAGATCCACATCCTCACCTAAAAGGATGTTCTCCTTACACGGCGCTTCACTCGGATCCACAATCCGAGGCTTAATCCGCCTTTCTACCCGCCTTTCGTATTCCCGATAAATCTCACGTACCGGCGTCTCCGGATCTAAACCCAACGCTATAGCTACCCGACGCCAGGTCCCAAGAGGACCGTTGAGCAAGGTAAAACCTTCAGGATAGTCTTTGATCTTCTCAAACCAAAGACACGGACCCTTCTCTTCAAACACTCGACGGCTTATCGCCCCCGCTTCTATATCCCAGTCCACTTCAGTCTTTATCCGAATTAAATCCCCCGTCCTTTCTAAAACGGCCAAAAACTCTCGCAAATCACGAAAAGCCATAAATACCCTCCTTAAGGCTTGTTTTTTCTTCCTCTTGCCTTTACTGTTTGCCAGTGAAGAAATAGACTTACTCCTCCTATCATTAATCCCACGAGAGTGGTCTTTAACCCAGGCCAGAAGAGAAGCACACTTGCCACTCCAAAAGCAATTCTCTCCATCAACCCAAGTGAACGGAACAAATATCCTTCTATAGCACATGCCAAAAGAATAACGGCCACAACCCCCTCAAACAAAGCCAAGGCAATTTCGGTCAACGTCCCCTGAAGTATCAAGCCCGATTTGTAAAGAAAGATAAAGGGCACCAAATAACCTGCGAACGCTAATTTCATCGCTTGAATACCTGTAGCCATCACAGGTGCTTCGGCAAGGGCCGAAGCTGCATATACAGCTAAACATACGGGAGGTGTCAAAAACGAAAAAGTGCCATAATAAAAAACAAACAAGTGAGCCCTTAACGGATCAACACCTAATTTTACCATTGCTGGAGCTGCTGAAGTCGCCAATAAAAGGTAACAAGCAGTTACCGGCATCCCCATTCCCAAGATTGTACTTGCAATGGCGGTAAGAATGGCTAAGCTTAATAAGCTTTCTCCACTTACCTTGACTAATGCTGCCGATAAAGAAAAACCTAAACCTGTATAAGTGACAATACCTACAATGAAGCCAGCTGCTGCACATACTGCTGTTATTTCTAACATGCCTTTAGTAATCCCTCTAAAAATGGTAAGTATGTCAGTAAATTTTAACTTGGATCTAATATCCTTTTTAACAACACCTATAAAAAGAAGCGAAGCAGTTGCTATCAAAGCGGAAAACTCAGGCCGTAAATCAAGAACAAACAAAGCATACACGAGTACACCAACCGGGATTAAAAATGGCCACCCTTCCTGCAATGTTCTTTTAACTGAAGGGATTTCTTCTTCTGACAGGCCTTTTAAGCCTAATTTAGCTGCCCTTAAATCTACTTGCATAAAATCACCTAAATAGTAAAGAAGGGCTGGAACAAAAGCCGCAATAGCTACGGTAGAATAGGGAATCCCCAAGAACTCTGCCATAATGAAAGCAGCAGCTCCCATTACCGGTGGCATAATACAACCACCTGTACTAGAAACAGCTTCTACAGCTCCAGCAAAAACCGAAGGATATCCTGTCTTTTTCATTAAGGGAATGGTAATGACGCCCGTACTGACCACATTGGCCACCGCAGAACCTGAAATAGTGCCAAATAAAGAGCTGGCTATCACGGCTACTTTCGCTGGACCTCCTCTTCGTTTACCCATTGTGCCCTGCGCTATTTTAATGAAAAACTCTCCACCCCCTGTAGAAAAAAGGAATTGTCCAAAAAGAACAAATCCAAACACTACAAGTACCGCTATTCGAAGAGGCGTACCGAATAAAAACTCAGCTCCTAAGTAAAGTTGAGTTATTAACCTCTCCCAAGAAACCGATTTTCCCCCGAGTGGACCTGGAAAAAGGTGAGCAAAGCGAGCATATAAAATAAAACCACCTACTATTACTACCAGTGGCCATCCACTTACACGTCTTGTAGTTTCAAGAACAATGATTACAGCCATAATTCCTAATATTATTTTCCCTGTTTCAATTAACCCCAATGTTAGCAAAACTTTCGGATACCAGATAGTTATATATATTCCCACGCATATACTGAGGCCAGCTAAAATCAAATCATACCACGGAGGCTTGTCTCGCATATGCTTTTTAGAAGCAGGAAGGGTAAGAAAAACGAAGGCACTTATTAACCCCCAAAATAAACCTAAATATTGTTGGGGAAATAAAGAAACTCTTGCTAAATACATAGGAAGATCCAAGGCTGCTACTATCCCTATTATAGGCACGACAAAAGTTATACCCTTTTCTACATCTTCCAACACCTTTTTCATCTTTTACCTCTTGAGGAGAAGCCGAGTTTGCAAAGCTTCCATTTCAGGTGTCCAGACGCCGACTTCCTTGTAGAACTTAATGGCACCAGGATGGTAAGGTATAGTAGCTCGATTAGTAACAAATCGGTCTTTAGTCCACTCTTTTAATCGTACATGAATGGCACCGAGTTCAGGGTAGTGTTGCCAAAGGGTTTTAACTATGGTATAAGCTATCTCTTCGCTTAATTTCTCAGAAGCCACCAAATAAAAGTCGTAGCTCATTAGGTAAATAGGTTCTTTTACTCCTACCTTACCCGGTCCAGGCTCTACTCGCACAAGATAACCGGGATAATGTTCCTGTAACCTTTTAACCGCTTCGGGTGAAGGATCGAAAGAAAGGAAGCGAGCGCCTCTGCTTGCTTCAAGTTCAGAAATGACACCCATGCCTGTAGTTGCTGAACCGGTAGCATCAGCTCGTTTTTCGATTATTGCCCGAACCCCAGCCTCAACCCCTGGGACACTTATCATTTTCACATCGGAGGGCTTTAAGCCAAAATTTGCAAGGGCTGCTCTTGCTTGAGCTGTAATTCCTCCACTTCCAGTAAATATACCTACATATCTTTTCCCTTTTAGATCTTGTCCTTTTCTTATTCCAGAATCTTCAGCCACTACCACACCAGTTAATGCCGGTGTGCCAGAAGTAAGAAGATAAATTGGTGCCCCTTCTCCTTTTGTAGCCACTTTAAACTCCTCTTTTCCCAGTCTACCCATCTGAGCATCCCAGTTATTCAAAACCCCAAGGTCAACCTCTCCCCCTTTTACCATTGGCAACCATTCTATAGGTCCTGTGGTGGGCATAACCTTTATCTCAATACCCAAGTGTTTACTCAATACCGTGGCTAAACCAGTCCCCATGGCGTTTACCAAAGTGCCAACAGGATGGGTAGCAAGAGTAAGAACTTTTGGTATTACCTCCTTTTGGGAAAGTTCTGCAGCCTGAGCTTCCGTTTGAAAAAGTAACTCTCCCTTTCCTGCCAAAATACCTAGCAAGAAGAATGTAAGCAATATTGTTGCTTTTTTTATTCCTTTTCTCTCCATCTTTTGTCCTCCTTTTTAGATTATTTTTATTATAACCAAGAAAGTTTTTGCAGTCAACTAATATACGCTGTTTGAAAATTTCCAAAAATTCTCACAAAATGACTCATGACGTATAGATTTGGATGATTTATAAACTTCCCTAAAAGGGGGAACCTCTCTATTTATCGAACGGCCCTTTTGATCCTTCTTTTTATCCTTTCCCAGCTTTTTGTAATGAGGAAACTCTTGTCCATATTTTGGACCATTTCCTTGAATCTTTCAAAGGGAAGGGAGAAGCTTAACATGTGTTTGTTTAGATATGACCTTGCGGAGATATCAAAG
>Ga0080004_1080244_pt1 | contig 66817 bp, 55 predicted proteins | sample WasSprMetagenome_FD_69207 | JGI IMG/M metagenome (GOLD analysis project Ga0080004, IMG submission 69207) | Sulfidic aquatic microbial communities from Washburn Spring, Yellowstone National Park, USA - WS (SPADES assembly) (version 2) | ecosystem: Environmental > Aquatic > Thermal springs > Hot...
GCGACGCTGACGGTTCCTCCGCGATTGAGATTGCCCCCGGTACCTACAAGCTGAGCGTGAAGGGATATGCGGCTTCTGTGCCTGCCCCGGTGGATGTGGTTGCGGAACCCGGCAAGTCGGTGGTGACGGAGGTCAAGATCTCCGGCGCCGGCTTCGGTCCCGCCGAGCTTGCTGATGTGGATGTGACCAAGCTGAAGGGTGAGGACATCAACACCGAGGGCGGAAGCACTAAGGTGTCCGGCAAGACGGTGACGATTGAGGCCGACGGCGCTGATATCTGGGGCAACGCCGACCAGTTCCACTATGCCTACCTGCCCAACAAAGTCAGCGGAGACTTCACCGCCGCGGTGAAGGTTATTGATGTGACCCACGGCGGTCCCACCGACTGGAGCAAGGCTGGCATTATGGCCCGCGCAACGTTGGATGCAGGCTCTGTGCATGCGTTTGCCGCTGGAACCTTCATGCACGGTGTGCGCCTGCAGTGGAGGCCGGTGGCAGATGGGGCATCCAGTGATGCCGGCGGTGACAACTGGTTCAGGTTTGGAACCTGGGTTATGCTTGTGCGCAAGGGCAACACCTTCGTGGCGTACAAGTCTGAGGATGGCAGCAACCCGGTGAAGATAGCCGAGGCAACCATTCCCAATATGCCGTCGGAGGTGTTCCTTGGCCTGGCTGCCACTTCTCATGCCGGCGGCGATGTGCGCGTGGCTAAGTTCAGCGACTTCAAGTTCGCTCCTGTGGCATGGGAGCCCAAGGTGGCAGAGCCAGCAGTGGCTCCGGCTGTGGTGCGCGGCGACCTGAACGGCGACGGCAGGGTTGGCATTCCGGATGCAACCCTGGCCTTGCAAATTGCCGTCGGCATTTTGAAGGCGACGCCGGCACAGTTGGCAGCCGGTGACCTGAACGGCAACGGCAGGATAGAGATTGCCGAGGTCACCAAGATACTGCGCGCCGCTGTTGGCTTGGAGAAGCTCTCCTAGTTGGGTTAAGTAAGAGACGGGGGCCTGCGGAAGCGGGCCCCTTTTTGTTTTCCCTTCGTATTGCAACAACTCTAGATCCTCCTTAAAAGCGGTGAAGATATATTTCACACCGCCTGTGCTAAAATACCAACGCACGGTGGAAAAGAACGAGCACGCACCTCTTAATAGGGCTGCAGTTACTGCCGATAAATTTCCTGGTACAGGCACCCTCTGGGAAAACTCAGGAGTATCTGCGCTTGATGGTTTGGCCCGGTACAGGAACTTTGTTTCCCCTCAGCGGTTCCGGCTCTTTCCACCGTGCTGGACTGCAGTTTTTCGCGTTTGCGAGGATGCAGTTTGTTTCCAAAGGAGCTGATTTATGAGTCGAAAAGCACTATCCCCGCCCAATGCTTCGATATTGGGCAGAAAAAGAGAGCCTCTTTTCGATGTTGAGATTCATGTTGTGACGCCGCTTTTCGGCGGAAGTGCCAACGCCGGTAAGGTTGACCCCGAGCTCCCAATCCGGGGCGCATCCATTCGCGGACATCTGCGCTTCTGGTGGCGGGCGTGCAGGGGAGCGGATTACGATTCTCACCGAAGCTTGTTCGAAAGAGAGAAAAGCATCTGGGGTAGCACCGAGGAGCCCGGCGCAATAGAGGTGGATGTCGAGGTGCTCAATTCTGGAAAGTTGGTTCCGTGCGCAGAGTATGTGAAAAGACCAGACGGCACCTACGGCAGTTTGCCCAGATGGCGCAACGGATACCCCGGATATGCCCTTTTTCCCTTTCAAGGCAAGCTGAAGACCGGAAGGATCGAAATAGAAGAAAGCCCCGCTCATGTACTCGAGGGGGTTGTGTTTAGATTGAAGTTGCTGGGCGCGATAAGGCATGACGAGGACACACTGCTCCATGAAGCCGAGGCCGCGCTGTGGGCTTGGCTCACCTTCGGCGGCATTGGGGCGCGAACGCGGCGCGGGTGCGGCTCCCTCTTCTGCAGTGACAGCGCCTTTCAGCCTAAAGGCGATATCGGTGAATGGCTCAGGCAAAAAGCAAGTGACTATGTGACCGGAGGCGGTGGGCAAACGCTGATACCCCTTCTCTCGGGAGCGCGGGTTCTTTGGGGCAATGAAAGCCCGATTTTGGATGCGTGGGCTAAGGCGGTCAAAACTATGGCGGATTTCCGGCAAGGGGTTGACTTCGCCAGAAACAAAGGTAGCGATCCCAGGAGACCTGGCCGCAGCCGCTGGCCGGAGGCGGACTCCATAAGAGAGATTACCAACACTTATGACTTCAAGCACGCTCCGCAGAACCCGGCTCGGCCGTTCTACCCGAGAGCGGATTTGGGCCTGCCAATTGTTTTCCACTTTCAAAGCAACAGGGACCCGTCTGATCATATTCTGGAAGCGGCGAACGACGGCGCTACCAGAATGGCTTCACCCGTGATATTGAAGCCGCTTGCAATCTCTGAGAACAAGGCGGTGCCAATGGCTGTTGTTTTGGGCGCTCCGCACGTTTGGGACAACGGTGTTCCACAAGTGCGGTTCCACGGGCAGCAGAGCCCGATACCACGGTCTCAACTCTTTGATGGGCAGAAAGCCAACCAGGTTCAACCGCTTAGGCAGCTCTCCGCGCAGAACGCCAGGGACGCCTTTGTGCAGTTCGTAAAAACCCGGCATGGCTTCACAAAGGAGGTGCGGTTATGAAGGGATACGTTCTAGCGGTATCTGTTGGTCCCGTCCAGGAGTTCATCGCAGCGGCACGCAAAACCCGCGACCTTTGGTTTGGTTCTCAAATGCTCAGCGATATCTCCCTGGCGGTGGCTCAGTCCCTGGCGGATATGGGTGCCCAGTTGATCTTCCCTCCAAATGTTGCCGACCAGAAAGCATCCGTAGCCAACAAGATCGTGGCTATTATCCCCTCCGACCCGGGTTCGGCGGCGGAGAAGGCTAAAGAAGCGGCCAAAGATAAGCTTAAGAGCTTCTGGGATGAGGCGGAGCGAATCATAAACCAGAGAGGGGCTGGCAGCCTAGTCAATAAGGTGGAGGTCAGCGAGCAAATCGACGGCTTCCTCGAGTTCTACGCCGCCTGGTGGCCTATGGAAAACGAAGAGGGTTACAAGACAGCCCTCGAGCAGGCGGAACTTCTCCTCGCCGGCAGGAAGGCGCTGCGAGATTTCCAGCAGTGCACCGTGACGGTTGGTCGTCCCAAAAGCTCTTTGGACGGCGGAAGGCAGACGGTGCTGGAGGAGAAACACGAGGAGCAGAGGTTCAGGCTGGGCATCAAGCCGAACGAACAGCTGGACAGCATATCGCTTATCAAAAGGGTTGTCGATCCAAAGCGCTTTGTTTCCGTTGCACGCGTTGCTGTTGATCCGTTAATCAGGCGGTTGGAAGCCGAGGCACAAGAGGAGCTCACCGCGCTTCTGCAGTTGGCGGATGAGCTTGATGGGCGCGAGTGTCCCGCGGTTCGGCGGTTCTCGGGCCTTGACCAGTATAGGGCCTTTCCGTACGATACCACGCTCTTCTTCGAAGGCGCCACGGTCGACTCCGAGGTAAAGAGTTGGCTTGAAAAGGACGAAGGCAACCGTCAAGCCGTGGAGCAGTTTCAAAAAGCGCTGGCGAAGGCCTGCCGCAAGGTGAACGTCGGCGAGGTTCCTGCTTATATAGCCGTGATTCACGCTGACGGCGACAGAATGGGCAGGGCCATACGGAGCCTTGAGTCTCCAGGCGACCACCGCAATCTGTCGTCGGCACTTGTGAATTTCGCCGAGGCGGCCAATGGTATAGTTTCCCACAATCACGGCGCGCTCGTTTACAGCGGTGGAGATGATGTTCTGGCCTTCTTGCCGCTGGATACGGCGTTGGTGTGCGCCGAGCAGTTGGCCAAAGAGTTTAACAACTGCGTTCGGACAGCGTTTAAGAACAGCCAGGAGAGCGTTCCAACCCTCAGTGTTGGGCTTTCCATTGCGCATTACGGCGAGCATCTGAGCGAGATGGTTGAATGGTCCCGCCAGGCGGAACGCGACGCGAAGAGGTACCGCAATTCCCTGGCGGTTGCTTTCCACACCAGATCCGCTGGACCCGAAGCGGTGACCGTTGTCCACACTTGGGATGAGGATCCAGTCTGGCGCTTCCAGCGGTGGGTGGATCTTCATCGTTTGGAAGCGCTGCCCGACCGAGCACCTTTCGAGCTTCGAGAACTGCACCGCGAGCTGAAGAGGTATGTTGAATCTCAAGGGGATGCTCGGGCGGCTTCGGTGGATCTCGGTGAGTTGATAAGACAAGAGGTGAAGCGAATACTGAAGCGCAAGAGGGCCGAGCGCGGCGTCACGGGACTAAGCGAGAGGCTCATTCAGTTCATTGTGGATGAGATCTCTGCCGATCCATCCCGCGCGCTGGACGCGCTTGATACCGTGGTGAATGAGATGCTCATCGCCCGCAGGCTGGCTAGGGTTGAGGATGTGGTTGGTACCCCCAAGCCCAACATGGACGACATCCTTTCGGAATTCTCCAAGAGAAAGGGGACGGCGAATGCAAACCGTTGATCTTCTGATAACTCCGAGAGATCCCCTCCTTTTCAGAGACGGTAGGCCTTTCAACGCTGATCCTGGTGCTGCTGCTAGGTCGCTTCCTTGGCCGATGCCGAGCACCTGCGCGGGTGCACTCCGCACCCACATAGGGAACGCCTGCAGTTGGAATTGGTTTACGGACGGGCCGGATAAGGCCAAGCGGATAGGTTTTCAGGGGCCTTTTCTCGTTGCGCGCAGTTCAAGCGATTCTCCGTGGGAAATCTACTTCCATGCGCCTGCGGACGCCGTGGTTTACGAATTGGAGAAAGAGCGCGGTGGCAAAGAAACAAAGCTTATGCGCCTGCGCCCCTGGAAACTGCCCGAAGGCGCCGGCTGTGACCTGCCGCACAAGGGGCTTCTTCCGCTGAAAGTCACCACCGAACAGAAACCCAAGGGCGGCTGTGATTTTTGGTCCTTCGATGACACTGTTCGGTGGCTTGCGTCCGGAACGTCTGAGGAAGTGCCGCAACGCAGTTTTGGGCGCCTTCTGCAGGAGACTCGCGTCCATGTAAAAATAGACCCTGACAAGGGCACTTCGCAGGAGGGCATGCTTTTCTCGGTGAGCTACCTTGTGTTTCCGGATGTTGGTGGTAAGGAGTTTGGGCCGCATTCAACAGGGATTCTGTGCCGCGTGTTTCACAACGAGAACTGGAGGCCGGCTCCGTCCGCGCTTACGCTCGGCGGCGAGCGGAGGTTGGCTTACGTTCAAGAAGCCTCTTCGGCCCAGGTTGGGTGGCCGCAGGTTCCCGACCTTTTGAGAAACGCATTGGCAGAAACGCGGCGCCTTAGGATTCAACTGGTTACGCCAGCCCTGTTTGCGAAGGGCTGGTGCCCAGGTTGGCTTGATGAAAATCTGGAAGGCTGTCCGCCGGGGCTTGAGGGTTTGAAGCTTAGGCTTGTGGCGGCTGCGGTTCCAAGGCGGATTCCGGTGAGCGGTTGGCACATGGATAGGAGGAATGGGAAGAACGGGGAGAAGAAAGAGCGCGGGCCTAAACCGCCCCGCTACACCGCTCCGGCTGGAAGCGTGTTCTTCTTTGAGGTGATTGAGGGCTCTGTAAGCCCAGAAGCGCTGTGGTTGGCACAGATTAGCGACAACGAGCAAGACCGAAGAGACGGCTTCGGGACAATGCTCCCGGGCGTTTGGGATTACGCGGAATAAGGAGGAGCAACAGTGAACGCAAAGATTCTTTACATTCATGCACTTACGCCGGTGCATACCGGAACAGGACAATCTGTTGACGTTATTGATTTGCCGGTAGCGCGGGAGGAAACCACCGGCTGGCCGTATATTCCCGGTTCCAGCATTAAGGGGGTGCTCCGCGATGTGTGCGGTGGCGGTGCCGACTCCAAGCTTTTTTCTCTTGCTTTCGGTCCGGAAACCGAGCGGGCTGCTGAAGGTGCAGGATGCTTGATTTTCGGCGATGCCCGCATCGTTTGCCTGCCAGTTAGAAGCTTGATGGGAACCTTCGCTTGGGTTACATCCCCGTTCGTTGTTGCTAGGCTCAAGCGCGATTATGTGAGCCTCGGCTTCCAGTTCAATGCAGATTGGTCCGGTTCTCTGGGGAAGAACCAGATAGCCGTTACCACCGCAACCAAGCTTACCCACAACAACAAAGTCATTCTGGAGGATTTGGACCTGGAGCCTGTTCAGAACCTGTCTTCCTCGGTGGACGCGCTTGCAAATCTGCTGGCAAACGCCCTGTTCGCCGGGGATCAGCAGTGGGCGCAGTTTATGAAAGAGCGCCTTGCTGTGGTTCACGATGACACATTCGGGTTCCTGTGCGAAACGGCAACGGAGGTGACCGCCCGCATCAGGATTGAGGATGAAAAGAAAACCGTGGCCCAAGGAGGCCTTTGGTACGAGGAGGCGGTTCCGGCAGAGGCGATTTTTGCTGCTCCGCTTATTGCGACTCCGCGAAACGGTGTTTCGGCAGATGAGCTTTACGGCGTTATAAAGCCGGCCCTCGAGCAGATTGTTCAGATAGGCGGCAATGCCAGCGTTGGCAGAGGCTTGGTTCGCTTGTATCTAGCCGGAGGTGCACAATGACGCGACAGCAAAGGTTTCTCTCCAACGCTTATGAGAAGGTAACCGAGGTGAAAAACACCGAGGAAAAATCTGTTCAGGAAAGATACGGCTCATATTGCCACAGGCTACCGGCCTTGATACGCGCCTGCGGTTTGTGCCAGGCACTGGCTTACGTGCAGGAGCGGGCAGACCCCAGAGGCAGTGACCAAAAGAAGGCCATGGCATTGATCCTCAACCACGTTGCTCACACGCTCGGCGTGCAGCCCGACCAGTTGATAGACCGTGTTCGCAATGCGGAAATGGTGGAGTACATGCACATGACGCGCGAGGTGCTCTCGGCTTGGGTGTACTACAAGCGGTTTGCAACCTCCATACTCGGTGTTGAGAGCGGAGAAAGCGCGGAGGGCAGATGAGGAGGTAAAGCCATGGCGGTTGATTCTCTTAGAACAGCTCTGCCGAAGCCTGGAGAGGTTCGCGTTGTTTCCAACGCCAGCCTGTTCTTTGATAAGTGGCTCGAAAAGCAGGAGACCGGTACCGGGGGGAGCCCCGCAAAAGATGAGCTTCTAAATAAGCTTGTCGGCACCTCTCCCAGCGAGGTGTATGGGAAAGCCTTCGAGAGGTGGAAAAGCCTGATTGAAAGCCAGCCCAACACAGCATCCGCCGTTATGAGAGTGAAAGGCAGTCTTATTGTTGGTTTGGGCGGCGAGAACGTGCTGGAGGCTGGTCTCACACTCCACCGCACCTACGGCACGCCCATCATTCCGGGCTCCGCGCTGAAAGGTCTCAGCCGGCATTATGCCCAGCAGGTGCTCGGGTTGCTTCAAGGGTGCCGCGAGCTGTCTGCCGGCAACGGCTATCAAGGAGCGTACCACGAAATTCTTTTCGGAAACACCGAAAGCGCCGGCTGTGTGAACTACTTGGATGCGTGGTATGTGCCGGGTTCGGCACCAGGGGATAAGCCTTTTGTGCGCGACGTCATCACAACTCACCATCCCAAGTACTATCAGGAGCAATCGAGGTGGCCGTGGGATTTCGACGATCCGAATCCGGTGCCGTTTATAAGCGTGCGCGGCTCCTTTTTGGTGGCCGTATCCGGGCCCAGCAAGGAATGGGCGGAGTTTGCGCTTAAGCTCCTTCAGCAGGCTTTGGAAGATTACGGCGTTGGAGGCAAAACGTCCAGCGGATACGGCCGCTTGAGAGTGGAGGAAAAAGCTCCCGCGGCACCAAAACCCGGCGCTTCGCCCGGAGGTCCTGCCCCCGTGGGTCCCGGCGAGCATCCACTGGTTCGGCAGATTAAGGCCGTTACACCGGCGAATGTGAAGGGGCAGGTACCGAACTTTTACCAGAAGTGGCAGGCCCTCCAAACCCGCGAGGAGAAGGTTCAGGTGGCCGAGGCCATCATTGCGAGGCTGGAGGAAGTTGGCGCACTGAAGCAGTGGCAGGAGAGGCCTTGGGTTAAAGAGCTGTTAGCGTTCTTGGGCAGAGAGTAGTATGAGGCGACGAAGCTCCTTAGATCGCCTGCAGGATACCAAACAACCGCTTCTGTTCGTTTTCTTTACGTATGTACTCGGCGTTGCAGTTGGTTCGGCGCAGACAGTTCTTGAAAGTTGGTTCGGTGCCGGGAAGGTGGCTCTCTTTGGAGCTGGTGTCATACTGCTGCTTCTGCTGATGGAGGTGCCCAGGTGGTTGATCCAATGGGTGCAGACAACAGCCCAGAGGTCAGCGTTGGATGTGGAAAAGCTCGTTCTGAACCCTCCTGGGCACCGCGGCCTCATAGCTGTTGCCAGCGTTGGCGGGGGAATATCTTCTGCGCAACAGTCTATTGAGTACCATCTCAGCAAAGGCACGCTTGAAAAGTGCTGGATTTTCACCGGCGGGAACGAGTCTGAAAGGCGCGCCAGAGAGATGGTGAGCAACCTCGTGAGAAACGGAGTGAACCCCAACCTGTTCGAGTATGTGAAGCTAACCGCAGAAGAAGCCGACAACCCGGACGTCATATGCGAGCGCGTGGAAGCTATTTTTGAAAGCCTGCCGGAAGGCTGGCGCGAGGATGAGATTGCGGCAGACTACACGGGAGGAACCAAGTCTATGACTGCAGGCATAGTCCTCGCCTGTGCCAAACCCGGCAGGCATTTGCAGTTCATGAGGCCGCGCGAGTACGACCAAGAAGGCCGGGCGGTTTACGAGAAGGGTTCTGACCCCGTTTTGGTGGACATCAACTACAAGGTGCGACCTGTTGGAAGACGCACTGGCGCACGCTTTTGGGGCAAAGGAAGTGTCTGACTGTGAACGGGCGCCGCGCCCTGATTGTTTCTTCCTACACCGCTGTAAACGACCTGGTTGAATTCCTGCGCTCCAGGGCGGAACCGATTCGCGTTGTGGGCTCTTTGATCGAGTTCAACAACCGTGCATTTGATGATCGGAGTCCGAGATTCCTCCCGGGAGGTGTGGGATTCCGTTGGTGTTAAGTTTGGTGGCTTCTTGTGGAGGTGGTTTATTTGGGCCAGAGTGCGAACCTTTTGCTGGAGGTGCTCCTTAAGCTGGAGGGTATTCAGCGTGAGATTGGTGCTGTGCAGGAGACCATTGTAAAACTCCTGTCTGAGCAGGCCTCTGGGGAGGTTCAGCAGAGGCCTCGAGCGGTCCCAACTGAGAATTTGGGGATCGTCGAAGTTGAAGGTGTTGAACCCCGTGAGGGGTCTGCGGTCTTGGAAGAGTGCGTTGAGCCGGAGCAGTGGCTGGCCGACCGCGGCATAAGCATAAAAACCAAGCGGGAGGAGTCACCTCTGGATGAGGCTTTCGACCGACTTTGCCTTTTCCTTGGCCAGCGGTTTGAGAGCTTGGGTCCGTTCTACAACGCCGTTAAACAAAGTCTGAATACCGGTGGAGCTAAAACCCTTGATTTGACTGGTGCGCCTTCGCACGTGATAAGCGATACGGTTCAGTTTGCCCATATGTTGCTGGATCACGGATTTCTTGCCGACTCTGAGTACATCCGAAACACACAGAGGCGGCTTCTGCGCTTCGTGCCCCAAAGCCACGGGCAGGTGATTAACTTTTTCACCGGAGGGTGGCTTGAGCGCTACGTTTTGCAAACCGTTCGCGAGCGCGTGCGGGTGCATTTCGGTCAGGATGCTGAGCCCAGGTTTCTTCTCAACCCGCAGGTGCTACTCCCAGACGGTTCAGACTTCGAGTTTGACATTTTGGTGGGTATCCCGGGAAGCATACTCTGGTTCGAGTGCAAAACCGGGAACTGGCAGGAGTACGTAACCAGATACGGCCGAATTAACGAGAAATATATGAAGGACGAGCTCTGCGTTCCGACCCTCGTGCTTCTCGATCCGCTTAGGCCCGAGCACAAACAGAGCGCTTCTGCTTTGGCGGGTGGAATGCGCGTGATTAACCTTTCGGAGTTGGAAAGCTACCTGAACACCGTCCTTGTTGAGAGGTCATCGCCGAAGGGGTCTGCGCCGGCAGGCAATCCTTCTGCGAATGCGCAGCAGACAGCCTTCAGTGGTGCCCTTAACGGCGTTTAGGGGGCTTTCACTTTTGGGGGAGGCGGCCCGCGTTTTTTAACCAACGCGGGCCGTTTTGCTTAACTTAAGGCCAGAACACCCCAAGATGGCCCATCTTTTTCCATCGGCGGTAAGCTTCGTGGACCAGGCTCTCCTCTAGGCTTCCGTCTGCTCTGGCGCTGACAGTGTCTCTGTTCGGGTAGTAGTGGAAGTGCATTCCGAACTGGTCAAATATGCGGAAGAAGTCGTTGAGAATGGTGAGCGTGCACGGATTTCGGAAGGTGCCTTCGAAACCACCGAATTCTCCGCAGTGCATAACAGTGGCATGGTCAACCAGAAACCGGAAGGCAGGGAGGAACTGGCGGTACATGGTTGTTACGTCCCTTTCCAGGGTTGGCCATCTATCCCTGCCGCGAAGGCGGAAATTGTAGTCGTGGAAGCTGTACACTGTTAGCGGATCTCCGGTGGGTTCGACGACATCCAGTTTCTCCACCGCCCCCCAAGATTCGCACGGCTCGATGTACAGCAGGTGGGTTTTATCCACTTTGCGTATGGCGGCGGTGAGCTTCTTCATGGCCGGGTTGTACTTTTCATGCGGGTGGTGGAACGGCTCGTTGATTAGGTCGTATGCCACTTCGTAAGGACCGCGGTCCTTCAATAACTCGGCGATTCCCACCAGGTGTTTTGTAACATCCTCCATGAAGGCATCGTAGTCGTTTACCACGCGCTCCCACGGGCCGCCGAGCGTTTCGTCTATGTTGTTTGTGTATGTAAGCCCGTACTTGCGGCAGTAATCGGCCAAGATGCGAACCCGCTCGCCGGAGAAGTTATGCTGAGGGCGGAAGCTGTTTGAGCCGGTGGATGCGATCAGTTCGCATTCCCTGTCGTTGCCGGGAACACCGCTGTCAGACGGCGCAAACATCCAAGACGTGAACCCGTACAATCGCTTGATGCGGTCCCGTGGATAGCTGTAAGACACCCGGTCTGTTCCCTCGCAAACGCGGTAGGCCGCCCAGCCGCCAAGCACCGGCGTTACGGCACGCACTGCGGTGTGAATTTGAAGGCCGGGGAATTTCTTCTCGATGGCTCTGGATGCAAGCGATGGCAGTGGTGCCAGGCGGATTGGCTTCGTGCCCCAATCATCTTTGAAGGATGCGTATTTGTACACGTTCACGTGATGAATGCGCCCGGGGTTTTTGGGGTCTCGCCTCGAAAGTTCCATGTAAGCGATTGGAATTGACAGCGCGGCCTGCGACCAAAACCGCACCGCGCCGCTCCGGACGAGGTTGGCGATTTCGGAACCGGAGGCCGCTTTCGTTCCCAAGCGAATGGCAACCACCTGAGCCGAGGGTTGGTCAAACGTAAACTTCAGGCGCGAAATGCTACCCTCCTCGCGCATAACGCTTATGGTGCTGGGATGTTTCTGGAACACCAGCAGGATGGGGCGCTCTTTTTCAAATACGATGATGGTCCAATTAGCCGTCATTCGGTCTTGCGCTTCGGTGAAGACCGAGGCTCCGTTGGAGATGCCTCGAAGCGGCACATCCCGCAGTTTGCCACCTTTTCCCATGAAGAAGATTTCGCTGGGACCTTCGGCTCCGCGCTCTCTCCAGCCCCAAAGCTCCAGGGTCTTAGATTTCGGCACAATCAGCGTTCCTGGGAAGAGCGGTGTGGAGAGAACATCAGCCTGCAAGCCGCCCACAGCCGCTCTGCGCAGTGACGGGCACTCCAGACGCACATTGCCGAGGAATCCATCGCCGCCTGCGTTGTAGATTCGCCATGCAATCACGTTCTCGGCACCGTAGCGAACCAGGCTTGCGGGAACTTTGTAGCGCCTTTCCATAACCTCCCAATCAGGAACGCTTGGGCCTGTGTGGCCAACCTGTTCACCGTTGAAGTAAGCCCAGTCCCAGTCTTTAGCGCGATCCGCAACCAGCTCTATGTCGTAGCCCCGCCACTCTTCCGGCACGTGAACGCGGGTGCGATACCAGGCGTATCCATCGTACGGCAGAGCTCCGCCGTGTGGGGCGTTTGGGTACGGAGAGTCGGAAGGATGGTTTGGGTTCGGCTCCGTGATATCCTGAGACTCCCAAGAGTCTCCGGTTCTGATAGTGGCCCATTGGTCATCGATGTTGTAGCCGACGGTTTCTCGTTTTTCCGCGAGGCCTTGGTTGCCAGGGTCGGTTTTGAACCGCCAGGAGCGCGGCACATTGACGTGCCAGGGCGCCGCAACTGGGTTCACACGGATTCCCCAATCGCCAAGCTCGCTTTCAACCAAACTGTTGATTGGAATCCACCCGAGCTTGTCGAACCGGGATTCGTTTGGCTCGTTCAGCGGAGCGCCCCATGCCGACTCCATATCTTTTCGAACGCGCTTTACGGTTGCTGAAAGAGTTTCTAGCTTAGCCCTTGTTAGATTCTCTGGGGATGACAGGGCTTTTTTCACAGAAGCCAACTGATTCAACCACGCTGCTTTCTTCGGTCCGCCGATAATGCCGATGGCAGTCTCCAGCGCCCAAACTCTGTCCGGAAGGATGGCCAAAATCGACGCCGTTTCCGCCAAATCCTCGAGTGCGCGCACCTCCTTCCTGAGGCCGGCGGCGTAGTCCATCAAGACTCCAATCCTGCGCATCGGCTCTGTCTGGACTCTGCGGAACTCCGCAATGCGCTCCTTAAGCGCTGGTGTTTGCTTTAAGCCGGCATCGCACAATCTTCTGCAGGCCGGGTGGATGCGGTATGAACCGCCCCATCCGCCCACAGCCCGCCAATCCTCGATGGCGATGCCCTTATGGCGCAGGAGTTCAAGCCTCCATTCGCATCTGGACACAGCCTCATCCAACCGCTCGGCTTCGCGGAGCTGGAATTCGCGCCACGCTGCTTCTTCCGAAAGCTGGAGCTCACCTTCGGAGGGGACTTCACGTACCTGCACCCAGTCGCTCAGTTTTGCTCCAAGTTTTACGAAAGGTTGAAGCTCCAGTACAGTGGAAGGGGGAAACTTTTTGGCCTTCCATGAGCCGTTTGTGTTTAGTTCCTTAACGCTCCCACTCACGTACCAGATTTTCCCCGTCATTGCGAAGCCATCGCCGGGTGCGCTTACCCAAAGCACATGTCTGCCTGGATTGAGCGCTCCGGTGAGGTCCACATTTAAGACGCGCTTTTCGCTTTGGGTGCGCGCTGGAGGCCGCCATTCGAACGCGAGCTTGTTGTCCACAAAAACGTAGCAGTATCCTCTGACGGCTACCTGGAACAGCGCTGCAGATATAGGTCCATCCACAGAAATCTCCGTGCGGTACACGATGGGGCTGTTGTCCACCGTGTACCAGAAAAGCGGCTTCGGTGGGTAGTTTGGCTCACGGCCTGCATAGTCTGGAGCGATCCAGCGGCCAGGCAAGGCGTAACTGCATCCGCACCAGAAAACAAAAGTAGCAAACACAAAGATGCGCATGCCCATGTTTGGTTTCCGCTTTCTCAGTAAGAAGATTGTGTGAAAATTTTTCTACAAAGGCGTCTACCGCTCCTGCAGGTGTTTGGTAATCCGCGTTGGCCTGTCAAAACATCTTTTGGCAGGTTACAGCAGGCAGTGCGGAGAAGAGTCGGTAAGGAGGGATGTTATATGTATGAGGCTTTGTTTCAACCGCTGCAGGTGCGCAATAAGGTGCTGCGCAATAGGGTGGTTATGCCCCCGATGGTAACCAATATGGGCCTTGTAACCGAGCAGGCTGTGGCGTGGTACGCGGAAAGAGCGAAAGGCGGGGTGGGCCTTGTAATCGTGGAGTCCACACCGCTTGAGCGTTTGCAGGACAAGGCCGTGCGCGACGGTCTACCGCGGCTTGCGGAGGCGGTGCACTCGGCTGGTGCGCTTATTGCCATCCAGTTGTTTTTCAGCCCAACAGTTGATGGAAAACCCGTGTCTGTAAGCGGCACGGAGGAGGCACCGGCTATTACCCCGAGCCAAATCCAAGCTCGCGCCGACCAGTTTGCCGAGTGCGCTTTGATGCTTCAGCGGTGCGGTTTCGACGGTGTAGAGCCCCACGGTGCGCACGGATTCTTTTTGAACCAGTTTTTCTCGCCGCGTCACAACCGCAGGCAGGATGAATTTGGGGGGAGCCTGGAGGGGAGGATGCGCACCGGGCTGACCATTGTTTCCGCCATTCGCAGGGCGGTTGGCGGGGATATGCTGGTCTTGTACCGCCACACGCCAGATGAGCAAACACCCGATGGCTACGGTTTGGAGGACACCCTTGTGTTCGCGGAAAGATTGCAGGAGGCCGGAGTTGACATATTGGATATTTCGCCTTCGACTCGGGCGGGAAGCGACAATCATGCCGGGATGGCCGCGGCTGTGAAGCGGGTGGTGGATATTCCGGTTATAGCCGTCGGCGGTATGAAGGATCCAGCCGCCGCCTGTGCCGCTATTGAGGCGGGCAAGTGTGACCTTGTGGCAATAGGTCGCGGTCTCATCGCCGAGCCGCATTGGGTTAACAAGGTGAAAAGTGGAGATTTAAGCCAAATCACATGGTGCATAGAGTGCAACGAGCGGTGTTTTGGACATCTTCGTGAGGGATTGCCCATAGGGTGCAAGGTGAATCCGCAGGCTGGGAAAGAGTATCTGGTCAAAACCGGGTGAGGAAGTTTTGTAAAAAAACCGAGGGGGCAGAGCAGCGCGCGGCCCCCCTAACGAGCTGCTCTACCAATTACCCTCGGGATCGGTAGGTTTAACCCGATCTTAATTACATTATAAAAACCAAAACCCCTCGATGCAAGGGTTTGTCAGCGCAGATTGAAGCTTTTCAAGTTTCTGAAAATCACCACTAGAAATTCTTCTCCCCATGTCAGGAGAAGGGAGCATTCGGTTCCACTCTTCCGAAACTGGGTGGGGAAAGACAGCACCGCAGGAGAGTGGTTGGTGATGAGGACAAGCAAGCCATCCACTTTTGAAAAGCCCTGCGAGGCGGCGCGTTGGGTTGCAAATCCTGCGGGACTGTGGTATACTAAAGCCGTGCGGAGAGATGGCCGAGTGGCTGAAGGCGCCCGCCTGCTAAGTGGGTGTAGGTCGATTTAAGACCTACCCCGGGTTCGAATCCCGGTCTCTCCGCCATTTGCGCGCCCGTAGCTCAGTGGATTAGAGCAACAGGTTGCGGACCTGTAGGTCGGACGTTCGAATCGTCTCGGGCGCGCCATCTTTGTTTCCCCGCTGTTTTTGCGTTTCCCTCTCATTTTTGTGTCTCCTGCCGCGAAATTCCCCGACTTTCGCTCCGGTGAAGGCTATATCTATCTGGCCGCTGCTGGTTGGAATAGTGGAGTCTTTGGAGAAGATGAACTAAAATTACGTTGGAGTCTTTTCTTTCCGGAGAGGGCTATGCAGGTAAGAGTAAACGACATCGGAATGGGGTACGATGATTTTGGAAGCGGAGACGCGGTGGTTTTCCTCCACGCATTTCCGCTTAACCGGAGGATGTGGGAACCCCAGATCGACCGCTTGAAGGGGCGTTTTCGCGTTGTTGCACCGGACCTGCGCGGGTTTGGCGAAACCGAGGCGCCTCCGGGTCCGTATTCCATGGAGATGATGGCGCGCGATGTGTTGGGTTTGCTGGATCATCTGGGCATTGCCTCGGCGGCGCTTGTTGGGCTTTCTATGGGAGGTTACGTTGCCCTTGCGTTCTGCCGTATGTATCCCGAAAGAGTGTCGAAATTGATTCTGGCGGATACTAAGGCGACTCCGGACACACAGGAAGCCAAAGCCGCGCGCGACGATATGGTGAGGCGGATACAAAACAGCGGGGTAGAAGTGCTGGTTGACGCCATGCTCCCCAGATTGCTGACGCAGAAGACGATTCAAAGCGCGCCGCAGACGGTGGCGAGAGTGACGGATATGATAAAAAGCACCCCTCCGTCTGGTGCCGTTGGGGCACTGCTTGGAATGCGGGACAGGGCGGATTCCACCGATGTTCTGCGCGGTTTAGGGTGCTCCCTGCTGTGCATCTGCGGAGCAGAGGACGTGGTTACCCCTCCTTCGGTTGCTGAGGAAATGGCTTCTACGGCCCCCAACGGACGGGTTCACATTATTCCGGAGGCAGGACATCTTGCGAACATCGAACAGCCGGACGCGTTCAACAGCGCGTTGATGGAGTTTCTCTCCGGCTGAAGGGGTTTGCATTGCGAGGTGAGTTATGGATAGGCGCGAATTTATCAAGGGTACAGCGGCAGGGATTGCTGCCGCAGTGGTTGGTTTATCTGGAGTATCGGAGGCAGCGATGACTGACAACGGCGGCCCAGACCGCATCCGCAGGCGCAAGCTCGGAAAAACCGGACGCATGCTTTCTATGATTGGGTTCGGCGGAATTGTGGTTATGGGGCATGAGCAAAGTGAAGCAAACCGGTTTGTTGCCGAAGCAGTGGAGCGCGGCATCAACTATTTCGATGTGGCGCCCAGCTACGGCAACGGAGAAGCAGAAACGAAGCTGGGGGTTGCGCTTGCTCCGTACCGCAAGCGCGTGTTTTTGGCGTGCAAAACGACGCGGCGCGACCGTCGGGGGGCAGAGGAAGAGCTTGCAACCTCGCTTAAGCGCCTCAAAACCGACTATTTCGATTTGTATCAGCTCCACGCACTCACCACGATGGATGACCTCGATCGCGCGCTGGCAAGCGACGGGGCTATTCAGGCGTTCCTTCAGGCGCGTAAGGAGGGGCGCATTCGCTACATAGGCTTTTCTGCACACTCCGCAGAGGTTGCGCTGGCGGCCATGGACCGCTTCGACTTTGACACGATTCTGTTCCCAATCAACTATGTGCTGTACTACAATGCGAATTTCGGACCGCAGGTGGTGCAGAAGGCCAAAGAGAAAAACATGGGAATCTTGGCGCTTAAGATGCTTGCCCGTCAGCAATGGCCTCAGGGTGCAAATAGGAGCGAGTATCCCAAATGCTGGTATCAGCCGATAACCGATCCAGAGGAGGCCGCTCTTGCCGTTCGCTTTACCCTTTCCGAGCCGATAACCGCCGCGGTTCCGCCGGGGGATATAAGATTGTTCCGCACAGCGCTGAATTTGGCCGGCCAGTTCAAACCACTGAAGCAGTCTGAGCGCGAGCTTCTGAAGCAGAAAGCTGCGTCTCTCACACCAATCTTCAGGCTGTCGGCATAGCGTTTGGCCGAAGCTTCCATCAGGCGGCGGTGCGGCAGGCTTACGGACCGGCTTGTGCACCGCCGCTGTTATTTAAACCCCACGTGTAACACACCACTCCGTCCGCTGGTTCTTATCGCACCCTTAACACATCTCGATAGTGTGGTAGGATAGTATGGGTGCAGGGTCGAACTTCTATCAGGGAAAGGAGAGTGAAGCGGTTGGGAACATTTTTGCCCTGCGGCCGTATGAGCATGTGCCAGGGGTCAAATGGAAATAATGTTTCTGAGGTTGCAGAGACGGGGGTTGATTCTGCAGTTTTTGCAAAGCGCTTTTCAAATCGCGGTTTGGTTGGTTTTTGTTACTTCTCGGTGGTTTTGCTTTTGGCGGGTTTGATTGCTGGTGGTTCGCGTGCTCAGGAGCCGGCGCCGCAGTCCGAAGTTGCCTTTTGCCTGAAATGTCACGCGGCGCCGGGGCTTAGAAGGCCGCCGGTTTCCGCCAAGAAGCCGCCTTTGAAGCGCATCGATCCCAGGGAGTTTGCGGCCTCGGCGCACGGCAAGCTTCTGAGCTGTACAGACTGCCATAAGCCGCATGCCGGAGAGCCGCTTCCGGCGGTTTCGAGGTGGACCGCCAAAACGTCAATGAGTGCCAAGTGTTCGAACTGCCACGTGAAGGAGGGCGAACAGTACCGGCAAAGCATTCACTGGAAGGCGCTTCAGGCCGGGAATACCGATTCCCCGGCGTGCTTTAACTGCCACGGCGAGCATTCTATAACTTCACCGCGCCGGGCGGACTCTCGGGTTTCTCCGGCCCACGTTACCGAAACATGTTCGTCCTGCCATGAAAATACAGCCATTCAACAGCGAAACGACCTGCCGAAGGCCCGATTGGCCACCTACCGCGAAAGCTACCACGGAATTGCCAATAGATTCGGTCAATTGGAAGCTGCAAACTGCGCCAGTTGTCACGGCTATCACGATGTGAAGCCCTCCTCCGACCCGACTTCGCCTATCAACAAGCGCAACCTGCCGAAAACCTGCGGAAGGTGCCATCCCGGCGCCACCGAGAACTTTGCTAAAGGAACCATACACCTTCAACCCAGCCCAACCGAGGATGCCATAGTTTACTGGGTGCGTTTGATTTACCGCGTTTTCGTTTTCACGGTTATTGCCAGCTTGTGCGGGTTGATGGTGCTTGATCTGTTTGCAAGGCTGAGGACAGCCCTGCGCGGTTCGACTCTACACGGAGAGAACAGGGAAAATGAGCAGTGAGGTTCAAGAGCGAGGAACAATTCGCTACTATCAGCGGCTTTCTCTCAATCAGAGGATACAGCATGCTGTTCTTATTTTCAGTTTCACCCTTCTGGTTGTTACAGGCATGCCGGTTCGGTATTACGAGAGCCCTGTTTCCAAGGGGCTTGTGGAACTGATGGGGGGAATGGAAGCCCGCGCTTTGTTGCACCGGATTGGAGCCGTTATTTTTATCGCATTGTGCGTATACCACGCACTCTACACTGTATTCACTCCGCGCGGCCGGCAGGAGTTTGTGGCGCTGTTTCCTTGGATCAAGGACGCAAAGGATATAATCCAGCAGTTGCTTTACTATTTCGGGTTGGCTAAGGAGATGCCGCGCTTCGACCGCTATAGCTGGATCGAAAAGTTCGAGTACCTGGCTGTTGCTTGGGGCGGCACAATCATGATATTGACCGGATTTGTGCTGTGGTTTCCATCCAAGGCTATGGTGATCTTCCCCAAATGGGTGGTTGACGTGGCCCGTGTGGCGCACAGCTACGAGGCGCTTCTCGCTTTCCTGTCCATCATCATATGGCATTTTTACACGGTGCACCTCAGTCCGGACTTTTTCCCTATGAATCCCGCTTTCATTACTGGCAAGCTTACCGAGGAGCAGATGAGGCATCACCATCCTTTGGAGTACGAAAGGGTGCGCGATCGCAAGGAGTTGTGGGAAGAGGTTCTGCGAGCGCCGCTTCCTCCAGAGCCTGCGGTTGTGAGGCAGGGTTCCACCCATCCGATGCTTCGGAGGCCGGTAGTGTCTGTTGTAACTTTTACTGCAGCCGGCGCGGCTGCCGGTATTGTGGCCCCGCTTTTGGCGTATCTTCCGTTTGCCCTTGCTGCCTGGGTGCTGAATCCGAAAGGCAACTTTTGGGGTATATCTCTTATGCCGGTATACCTGCTGATACTGCCGTGCATGGTTGTTGGAGCCGTATCTGCGCTTGTTGATGCACTGAAGCGGAGGCCGTTCGCGTCGGCTTTGTACGGCAGTTTGGGTGCGGCTGTTGGGTTCTGCCTTGGGCCGGTGTTGGTGTGGCTGCCAGCGGCTTCTATTTGGCACCTTATAAGCTGGCTGTGGCCGAAGGTTGCCGCAAATGAAACGGTGCTTCAGGTCGGATTTTGGATTGTGGCCGTGCTGAGTTTGGGAGTGGGAGCATGGCTGGCAGTATGGGCCAGGCGCCAAGGAGCGAAAATAGGCGAATGGATCCAATAAATCCCGGAAGAGGCGGTCCCGGGGGTCAGCGGAAGCGCCAAACGTTTACCGTGCGTGAGGAAGATGGATTGAAACGCCGCGGGTTTCCTGTGCGCGTTTCTGTTGACATCCCGCAAGGCGCGCTCACCGACTGCCGCAGGGTTCGTTTGCTCAATCACGAAGGGATCGAGATTCCTGTTCAGGCTAAGCCCGTTGTTTCTTGGCCCGATGGCAGTATACGAAGCCTTCTGCTGGAGTTTGCCGCGCACCTGCGTCCCTATCAGGAGCGAAAGTATACCCTGGAATACGGAAAAGACATCTGGCCGAGGGAGCAGGTTTTCATTCAAGCCCATCAAACTAAAGATGGTATCCGCGTGCAGTCCGATGTTTTTTCGTTGCGCTTTGCGGCGGGATCGCAAAACTGGATGGATTCCGTATGGGTGGCCGGGCGACCGTTCACCCCGAAGGGGTTGGGTGTAAGAGGGTATCTCCTGCTTGGCGGTAGTCAGGGAGATTTGCGAGATGCAAAGCTCACCGTAGAGGCGGTTCGGGTTGCCGAACAGGGGCCGGTTCAGGTTACTGTGGCCGCGGATGGCCGTTTTTCGCACCATAAGTGGAGCATACCGGTCCAATTTCAGGCTCGGGTTTATTATACGGGCTACATCTACGCGGCGCATACGCTGGCTTTTGAGAGCGAAGAAGATGCCAAGAGTATCTGTGCGTGCGGGTTTGAGGTGCCCTTGGCTGTCAAATCTCACGGAAGCGTAGAGTTTGGGGTTGTTGGTGCGGAGCCCATCAAAATTTCCGCCGGCGATTGTCCAATCTTTGAACAGAAAACCAGTGAGGCTTACGCTGTATGCAACAAGCTCGGCGTCAAGGCGGCTTCCGGCAGGGGAATTTTGAGATGGGTTGAGCTGTCTGCCGGCGGGCTGAAGCTTGGGGCCACCATTCAGGGAGCCGATAGATATGCCCCCATGAAGGTCGAAACGGCCAGCTACGGAGGCACGCCCGTTTTGCGTTTATCCTTGTATTCATCTCCGGTGGGCTCCGAAAGAACCCGTCGGGTGCTTCTTCATTTGGCGGCAGAGTAACCGCTTGCTTGCTGATTTTGGAAGGTGGTTTGGCGCCATCTGGAGAAGTGGGTAATGGGTTTTAGTAGCTGAGCCTACGAAGCTGTGTGTTTGAAACCCAGTTATGAAGAGTTGTGGTTGGGAAGCATAGTCGAGCGTGATAACAATGTTGGACCCTCAGGTTGAGAGCAGAATACTGGCATCGCTGAACCATGAGGAAGGCGATCGAGTACCTATTTGGGATTTTATTGATAACCGTGCTATTGTGGAGTATTTCGCCCCGGACGAGCCAGACTACGCCCGTGCAATGGTTAAGGTGTACCACAGCCTAGGCATAGACTTGTGCCGCGGCTACGGCGGTTCTTTTTCCGAAGAGCAGGAGGGCCTTTCCGGGCAGGATGGCAACACGGAGTGGCGCATCTCCGGACGCACGCGTTGGCAGGTGGTTCCGCCTATCCGCTCGTTGGAGGATTTGCGGCGCTGGGATCCAAAGCCTCCAAGCCAAGCTGAACTTGATAATTGGATTGAGTGGAATCGGCGCCAGAAAGAGATGTTTGAGCCCTACACCATGTTTGTTCCAGGAGGAGGCTGCGGTTTTCACGCAACGTACGGAGCCATGGGGTTGCACATGTTTTCGCTGGCCATCTATGAGGCTAGGGATGAGTTAGAGCGGGTGCTTTGGGCTCAAAACGAGATTGCTGTTCGGTTTGCAAAGGCGGCGGCAGAAGCCAAGCTGTGTCCGATATACTTTATTGGGGATGACGTGGCTTACAAGGGAACAACCATGTTTTCGCCAGCCTTTCTGCGGGAGACTTTTATACCGATGCTGGCCCGGACCATCGAGCCTTTGCGGAACGCTGGCATCAGCGTGATTTTCCATAGTGATGGGAACGTTATGCCCATCCTAGACGATATGATTGAGGCCGGTATAAACGGTCTGAACCCGATTGAACCGATTGCCGGCATGGACATTGCCTACCTTAAGCGCCGATACGGCAAGAACCTGGTTTTGGTGGGAAACGTTGACTGCTCTCAGGTTCTGCCGCTCGGCACAGTTGAGGATGTAATAGAGGCCACAAAGGAGTGCATCAGGGTTGCATCTCCTGGAGGCGGGCATTTCATTGGTTCATCCAGTGAGATTACTCCGTCTACTCCTGTGGAGAATATATTGGCTTTTTACCGTACTGTTCACGAATACGGGAGATATCCCATTCGAATCTAGGAGAAAATGCACAAAATAGTTGAAAAAAGGGTTCTTGCACCGAAAGTTACGCTTCACAAGGTTTTTGCTCCGGAGATTGCCAGGGCCCGCAAACCTGGGCAGTTTGTGATGTTGCGAATCTGCGAAAGTGGAGAGCGGTTTCCGCTTACAATTGCAGACGCAGATCCCCAAGCCGGAACAATCACCATCATTTCCCAGGAAGTGGGGAAAAGCACCGCGCTACTGGCAAGTTTGAATGTGGGCGATTATATATTGGATGTGGCGGGTCCGCTTGGAAGGCCAACGCACATAGAGCACTTCGGCACGGCCGTATGCGTTGGCGGCGGCATAGGGATAGCCCCGCTTTACCCGATTGCGAAGGCGCTCAGGGACTGCGGCAACCGCGTTGTGTCCATACTCGGAGCCAGAACGCGAGAGCTGCTCATTCTTGAGAAAGAGATGGGCGAGGTGAGCGACGAAATCCACATCTGCACCGACGACGGTAGCTACGGTTTCAAGGGGTTTGTGTCGGAGAAGCTGGCACAACTGCTTGCCGCAGGCGCGTCTGCAGATATAGTTTTTGCCATCGGTCCCGTGCCAATGATGAAAGCCGTTTGTTCTGTTACCGCCGAGTATGGGGTTCGCACCGTGGTAAGCCTCAACCCCATAATGGTGGATGGAACCGGTATGTGCGGCGGCTGTAGGGTTTCGATTGGCGGGGAGACAAAGTTTGTGTGTGTGGATGGCCCCGAGTTCGATGGACACCAGGTGGATTTTGATGAGCTTATGCAGAGGCAGAGGATTTACAGAGAATTTGAGGAACGCAGTTGCAAACTGCTGTCCAGCATTTCCAATCTCAAACAGCCTTGAGGTTTCCAAATGTCTAACGATAAGCCGTTGAATATACCCAGACAGCCGATGCCCGAACAGGACCCCATGGAGCGGATACGCAACTTCATGGAGGTTGCCCTGGGCTACACCGAGGAACAGGCGGTTGCAGAGGCATCTCGGTGCTTGGGGTGCAAAAGACCGCTTTGCGTAGATGGCTGTCCTGTTCGCATAGCCATCCCGGATTTTATAGCTGCGGTGCGCCGAAGGGACTTCGCCAAGGCGGCGCGCATACTGCGCAGCGCCAACAGTCTTCCGGCTATCTGCGGACGTGTGTGCCCTCAGGAGGAGCAGTGCGAGCAGGTTTGCGTTCTGGCCCGTAAGTCCGAGCCGGTTGCAATAGGCCGTTTGGAGCGCTTTGTAGCCGATTGGGAGGCACAACATTCGGTAGAAACCGAGAAGCCCAAGCCAGCTCCTCCAACTGGTTTCCGCGTGGCCGTGGTTGGTTCCGGACCTGCGGGGCTTACGGCGGCTGGCGAGCTTGCAAAGTTGGGGCATAAGGTCACCGTCTTCGAGGCTCTGCACGAGCCGGGAGGGGTTTTGGTTTACGGCATTCCGGAGTTCCGACTGCCCAAGGCCATAGTCAAGGCGGAGGTGGAATATCTTAAATCGCTCGGTGTTGAGTTTAAGATGAACACCATAATCGGCCGCACCCTAACCGTGGATGACCTTCTCGATCGCGAGGGGTTTGATGCCGTGTTCTTGGGTACGGGGGCGGGACTGCCGGTTTTTCTCAATATTCCGGGTGAGAACCTCAACGGCGTTTACTCGGCCAATGAGTTTCTCACGCGCGTAAATTTGATGAAAGCCTATCGATTCCCTGAGTACGATACACCGGTCCGCGTTGGCAGGAGGGTGGCCGTTATTGGCGGTGGGAACACCGCTATGGACTCCGCGAGAACCGCCTTGCGTTTGGGTCCGGAGAAGGTGTACCTGATATACCGCCGCTCGCGCGCGGAAATGCCGGCTCGTGAGGAGGAGATAAAGCACGGTGAAGAGGAAGGCGTGGAGTTCATTCTGCTGACCAACCCGGTTCGCTTCATCGGAGAGAATGGATGGTTGAAGGGAATCGAGTGCGTGCGTATGGAGCTTGGCGAGCCGGATGAGTCTGGAAGGCGCCGCCCTGTGCCGGTTCCGGGTTCCGAGTTTGTTATTGAGGTGGACACGTGTATTGTGGCAGTTGGCAACCGCCCAAACACTTTGGTTCCCTCAACCACCCCGGGGCTGGAAACCGGTCGGCACGGCACCATAGTTGCGGACGAGGAAACCGGTGCCACGACGCGCCCGGGGGTTTTTGCCGGGGGAGATATTGTTACCGGCGCCGCAACAGTGATATTGGCGATGGGAGCGGGTAAGCGCGCCGCAAAAGCCATAGATGAGTATTTGCGGGCGAAAGCGTCCCGCCATCAGGGGGAAAATCTTGCCGCATCCGTTTCGGATCAAACAAAGTCTTCTTAGTCTAGAGGCTGAAACATGACACCTAAGGAAAGAGCAGTGGCGGCCCTTGAACTACGCCAGCCGGATGACATTGTTCCAACTTTTGAATTGGAATTTCAGCTTTGCCAAGAGCTGTTCGGCACGGATTTTGTGCCTACGCACGGCCTTTCGGGGGCTGAGTTGGACCGCGCTGTTGCTCACAATGCGGAACTGCATCTGCGAGTGGCCGAAACTTTGGATTATTCTATTATCCGCACCGGGGATATAAGGGTTTTGCGGAGGCTGGCAAAAGAGGGCGCCGGTCGTAAATACCTGCTTTGCGGTGAGGCCGATGGAACGCTTGGCATACCAACGGGACAGAACATGGTGGAGCTTTCCGCACGCCTCTTCGAGCATCCGGACGAAGTGAAGGAAGAGCTGGACCGCGCCGCAGAGCAGGCTATTGCTTGGGGCCGAGAACAGATTGAGGCCGGCGCAGAGTGCCTTACAATGTGCACCGATTATTGCTTCAACCAAGGACCTTTTCTTTCTCCGCAGATGTTTGCGGAGTTTGTTACCCCGTATTTGCATCGCATTATTGAAGCTCATAAGGCAAACGGAGCTTACGTTATCAAGCATACCGACGGCAATATTATGCCTATTCTGGACCAGCTTGTTGCTGCTGGACCGCACGCGCTTCACTCCCTTGACCCGCAGGCAGGAGTTGATATAGCCGAAGTTAAGCGCCTCTACGGCCACAAGGTGTGCTTGTGCGGAAATGTGAACTGCGGCAAACTCCAAACCGGTACCGACGAGGAAGTCATCCAAGATGCTATTTACAGCATAACCCACGGTAAACCCGGCGGTGGCTATATATTCTGCACCAGCAACGTGGCCTTCAAAGGCATGGAGCTTCGCCGCTACATGATGATTTTGGAGGTTAGGCAGAAATACGGCAGGTACGACTGAGTTATCCGAACCACACCTGGTACGAACGCAAGGCATCCGGATAATACATGCCGAAAGCGCCCCACAGAACCCCGGCCACAAAGAAATGCCCGAGTGCCACTCCCAAAAATCCGGGGATAAGTCTTCGATAGATGCGTATGCCGCCGTAGCGCAGAATCAGGTATTTCAGCGCCCATACGGTTAAGAACGGGCCCCAAATAAGGTCGCCGTAGGCGGTTGCCATTGCGTAGCCGAGCGGGTGGAGCGGGAACCACACGAAACTGCGCCGCATAAGCACCAAAAGCAGGGCGGTGATTGCACCAACGCCGGTTGCAGTGGCCTGCGGTATTTGTGGGCGCCGCGGAGTCGTCATGATGGATATCAGCTCTTGATATTCCGGGACTGCCACCCAAGTGCCCCACAGCCCCAGATTTGCCGCGCCGTGCTTGTAGTAGGCCTGCAGGTGCGCCAGGCACGATATGCCAAATCCTATTGGCACGGCAATCAGAAGAGCCCAAAACAAACCCCGCAGTTTCATCCTTGTGAAGGATCCTAGCTGGAAAGTCTCTAGCTGGTAGCCCATAAGTGCGGGGAAGTATCCTCTGGAGAACATGACCAGGCCGCTGAGCAGAACCAGATTGGCGTAGGTTCCTCCGGCTACAAAGGCATCGCTTCCAAGCACGTTGATTAGCACCCGCTTTTGCTGGTAGAACGGGAACATCCAAATTAAAGGCACACCAGTCTCCGCACGGATGCGTGAGTAGACAAGCGCCACAGCAACCACGATTCCGAAGTACAGCACTGCCACCCACGAAGACATCCCGGCGGCCGAGCACCACCATACGACTCCAGCAAAGCCCAAAACCGTTCCGCAGAGCGCCATGCGGTAAGAAATCGGTTCCTTGTCGTCGCCCGGGCCGGGTGTAAGAAGCGACCGCGCGACTTCGCGCAGGTATCCCCGCGATGCCCATATCAGCGCCGCTGCGAATGCCAGGTATGCGCCGACGCTTTGTTCCTGTGGATGCGGGAAACCCGGGCTTTCCACACCCATCATCGCACCGACGAGCTTTTCCAGTCTGGTCAGCATGAAGAAGAACCAAGCCGAGAAACTCACTTCCAGAGACACCAGGTATCCGAATCCAACCATCTCCGGGCGGATCCAGAACACCATCGGCGCCAGTGCATCCCAAGGCCTCGTCTTCAGGGACTGACCCAGGTCGATAAACTTACCAAAAGCCGGGAAAGATGGCACGAACGCATGGGCTATGTTAACAAGGTTGTACCCTGCGGCGAGGCCGAATCCTATCCACATTATGGGGTCGCGGAAGAAAGGAGGCATACCGGCGCGCTCTGCAACAGTCTCGGTAACGCGCATGGGGAGGTAAACCAGCGGGAATGTGAGCTTTTCGTGCTCGGTCCACTGCCTGCGGAACAGGACCGACAGGCATAAAAGGCACAGCCACAGGGATGTGAACAGCATTGTCCACATAGCAAGCGGCACATACCACTCTGCCCACGGTATGCGCCCCGAGGGAGCGCCTTCAAAAAAGCCTTTTACAGCTTCCTGGCTGCGTGGGCAGAACCACCATGGGATGTATGGATGCGCCAACTGGAAGTTGTTTTCCGGCGTGGCGTAGTAGAAAACCGACAGTGTGGAGGAGAAGAAAAAGCGGCCGATTCCGCATCCCATCATCGATATGGCGACGGCCGCGAAGGAGTATGCCGCCACTATTTCCGCACGGGTTAGGCCTCCGCGCTTCAGGGACCTTATCAGCCAGTTTAGGCCAACAAGGGCCAGAAGAACCGCCACTGCAGGCACAGCCGGCACGCTCTCCGTAATCTGGCAGGCGAGCACAATGATTTCGGCGCGCTGCACCCATAAAGCGCAAACGGCCGTGCCAATCGCTCCTATCAATACGGCGCGCCCAATACCCGCAGAGGTGAAGAAGCTTATGAACCTCCGGATGAAGCTTTCTTTGCTCACAAGCTCAAATTCACCATTCCGGAGAGTTTGCCTTCCCGATTTTCGGTTTTCACTTGACGTTTGGCGGCGGCGGCCCATATCATCCTTATGGTGTTTGTTTTTGTTGGAGGTTGAAAAATTTGGCTTTTAGAGGTTCGCGCTTGCCAGGGACTCCCCGAGAGCCTGGAATATTGCGCATCGGCAAGGTTCCAATTTGCGAGTGTGGTGAGCCGCTGGTGGACCTAAGGCAGGCGTGCCCAGAGGTTGTTTTGACGTGTCGGCTTCCTTTTCTTCGGAAAACGGTTGCGGATATGCTGAACAAGGCGCAAAGCCTTCTGCCAAACGGATGGCGGCTTAAGGTTCACACGGCTCTGCGCACGCTGGAGGAGCAGTCTCAGGGATATTGGAACTACTACAAAAGCCTGCAGGAGAAGCACCCGAATTGGCCGCGGCACATACTGCGCCGTGAGGCAAACAAGTTCTGGCATCCGCCCGATATGAAGGCTCCTCCTGGGCATTGCACCGGCGGCGCGGTTGACCTGCGCATTGTGGATGCAGAAGGCAACGATATCGACCTCACTTCAACAGTAAGGGAGGGGGCAAACTCCCAGCCCACATATTCGAGGTATCTGACCCCGGCGGCACGCGCTAACCGTCAGGTGCTGATAGATGTGATGACGGAGGCTGGCTTCAGCAACTGCGCCGATGAGTGGTGGCACTGGAGCTACGGAGATTCGGCTTGGGCCAGCCGAACCGGGGCGCCGTGCGCTATTTATGACCGCATTCGTGTGCTTCCGCCGGAGGTGCAGGCGGAGTTGACCAAGCAACAGGAGAAAGGAAGCGATGCTGGCTGAGCAAGATGGGAAACTGCTTAACCTGCTTCAGCGTGAGTTTCCCTTGGTGGCCGAGCCGTTCCGCGTTGTTGCAGAGCGTCTCGGCAGTCAGGAATCGGAGGTGCTGGAGCGGGTACGGCGGCTGAAAGAAGAGGGTGTAATTCGTCAAATCAGTGCAATCTTCGACTCGCGGGCGCTGGGTTACAAAAGCTCACTGGTCGCTATGAAAGTGCCTCAAGAGCGGGTGGACCAGGCGGCAGAGGTGGTCAATTCCCATCCAGGGGTGAGCCACAACTATCTTCGCAACCACAACGTGAACCTTTGGTTCACCATCACGGTGCATCCGAGTCTGGATCTGCATTCTGAGGTTGAACGCCTGGCGAAAGCGGTGCAGGCCGACGGTGTTTGGCTGCTTCCGGCGGTTAGGGTTTTCAAAATCGGCGTAAGCTTTGATATGACCGGCGAGGGCGATTCTGCGCAGAGGGAAACCACTTCAAGCGGCTCCAAGAATTTGGGTGCGGTATCCCTTTCCGAGGCGGAAATTCTCGCGGTTCGGGCGCTGCAGGAGGATCTGCCGGTTGTGTCGAGGCCTTTTGCGGAGTTAGCTTCGGCTTTCGCGGTGGGCGAGGGGGAGCTCCTCGATTTGGGCAGGAGGCTTCTCGAAAAGGGGGTTATGCGACGCTTCGCGGCGGTAATCCGGCACAGGAAAGCAGGCTATACTGCCAACGCAATGGTTGTGTGGAAAGTACCGGAAGACCGCATTGAGGAGGTTGGTTCGGTTCTATCGTCTTTTTCGGTTGTGAGCCACTGCTACCAGCGGCCCACCTACCCAGAGTGGCCGTATTCTCTGTTCACCATGATTCACGCCCGCCAAGAGTCGGAATGCCACCGGGCCGCACAGGAGATGTCTCGGGCCTGCGGTATCCAGGAATACGAGTTGCTGTTCAGCACAAAGGAGTACAAAAAGGTTCGGGTTCGCTATTTCACGGAGGAGGATTTGGAGCGCGCTAAGCAGGTTGGCTGGCGTCCGTGTTGATTGTGGATTTGGGAATCCAGCAGGGCAAGCCGCGGCGTTTGAGGGTTTGTTTACAGTGGTATTTCGCGCGCGGTGTTGTAGAGGGCCAGGACGTTTTCCAGCTTTGTATCCGGCTGTATGTTGTGGGCTGGTGCGAGGATGAGCCCGCCGTCCTTACCCACGGTTTCTATTCTCTGCCGCACTTCGCTTTTTACATCTTCTACGGTGCCAAACGGGAGTGTTCGCTGGGTGCTGATGGTGCCGTGGAAGCACAGCTTATTCCCGTAAAGCTCCTTAAGCTCCTTTGGGTTCATGCCCTCAGCTTCGGGTTGGACTGTTTCGTAGATATCCAGGCCGAGGGCGATGAAATCGTCCATCAGCGCTCTGGTGCTTCCGCAGGAATGGAGCATCACTTTACAGCCGTAGGCATGGCCAAGGTCGATCATCTGCTTGAGGTACGGAGCGAAAAGCTTGCGCCACTTGCTTGGGCTCATAAGCAGACCGCGCTGGGTACCGTAGTCATCCCCCACGAAGAAGATGTCGATCATTCCGCGCCCTGCCTCAAGACCGCGCCGAGAGTATTCTAGGAAGAAGCTGAAGCGCTTCTCCGCCAGGGCTAAGTACACCGGATTTTCGTCCGCAATGTCCAGAATAGTCTGTTCGACGCCGCGCCCAAACGCTATCCCGTTTATTAGGTCCATAACTCCCATGCTCCCGAAGACTATGGCGTACTCTTTGTGGAGCTTGCACTGCTCCGGGATAACCGAAAAGTCGAACCAATCTACGGAGGGCCATGGATAGCGTTCGACTTCCTCCAAACTCTGCATATTTTTAAACGGGAAGTTGCACGGTTCGTCGTAGGTGCCGGCCTGGTTGCGGACCGGTCGGCGTTCAACACCCCAGATGTCGTGTCCGGGTTTAAGAGGCGGGCCGACATAGGCAGGGGCTACGGTGCGGAGATCCACGCCCAGCCCCTGCAGTACCACCTCCATGTCCTTCGTGCGGAAGTGGTCGAGCAGGGCGGCGTTTATCTCCGGAGTCCCAAGATAGTCAAGCGGAATCCTATCAGGCTGGACGTGGTTTACAGCCGCTAAAACCCGTTCCTTTGGACTCACCGCCCGCGTCTCCTTTCGTATGCACGCCGCCCTTAATATGCCTTTGCGAACACCACGCGGCCTTCGCTTTCGCCGCCGCACAGCACGCACCGCCCGCGCTCCGGCTCGCGGTCAAACGGTATGACCCGGATGGTGGCTTTTGTTTCCTCAGATATTCTTGCTTCGCACTCGTCAGAGCCGCACCAATGGCTCAGTGCAAATCCGCCCTGCGCTTCCATGAACTCTTTGAAGGTTTCGTAGTCGTCGATGCGCTTGGTGTTTTCCTCGCGGAAGGCAAGGGCTTTTTGGAAAATCGTGCTCTGCACCTCAGACAGCAGTTCCTGCATCGATTGAGCGAGGCAGTTCCAAGAGAAGGGTTTTTTCTCGCCCGTATCGCGCCGGGAGGCCACCACCTGCTGAGAAGCAACGTCCCTCGGACCAACCTCCAACCGCACCGGGACTCCGCGCATCTCCCAATCGTTGAATTTGAAGCCCGGCGATACAGTGTCTCTTGCATCTAGGTGAACGCGGAGGCACGAAGATAGGTCCTGCTTTATTCGGTTTGAGGCTTCCAACACGGTTGCCCGTTCTTGCTCGGTTCTGTAGATGGGGACGATGACTATCTGGTATGGGGCAAGTTTCGGCGGTAGGACCAACCCCTTATCATCTCCATGCGCCATTATGATGGCGCCTATCATTCGGGTTGAGACGCCCCAGGAGGTTTGCCAAACGTACTGCTGTTGGTTGTTTTCGTCCAGGAATTGGATATTGAAAGCTTTGGCGAAGTTTTGCCCGAGGAAGTGGCTGGTACCTGCCTGCAGGGCCCTGCGGTCCCCCATCATAGCTTCGATGGCGTAAGTTGTCACGGCGCCCGCAAACTTTTCTCGGTTGGTTTTTTGGCCTTTGATAACCGGCAGGGCCGCGCAGGTCACAGCGAACTCCTCATAAATATCAAGTATGCGCAGGGCTTCTTCGAGCGCTTCCTGCTCGGTTGCGTGCGCGGTGTGGCCTTCCTGCCACAGGAATTCAGTTGTGCGCAGAAAGAGGCGCGGGCGCAGTTCCCAGCGCACCACGTTTGCCCATTGGTTCAACAGCACCGGCAGGTCTCGATAGGAGCGTATCCACTTCGCGAGCATTTCGTTGATGATGGTTTCCGAAGTTGGACGCACCACCAAGGGTTCTTCAAGCTCTTTTCCTCCGGCGTGGGTTACCACGGCCAGCTCCGGTGCAAACCCTTCCACGTGTTCCGCTTCGCGCTGGATGTAAGACATGGGGATGAAAAGCGGGAAGTAGGCGTTGCTGTGGCCCGTGGCTTTAATTCGGGCGTCCATCTCCTTTTGGATGTTCTCCCAAATCGCGTAGCCGTACGGGCGGATGACCATGGACCCCTTAACGCTTGAGTAATCGGCCAATTCGGCTTTCAGTATTACGTCCGTGTACCAGCGGGCGTAATCCTGACTGCGGGGAGTTACGCCTTTGGTGGTTGTTTCGTTTTTCTCGCTCATCAGTTTCTAAATTCACCGCCTCCTGGAGAATGATTAAGAAGCCAACCCTGGTGGTTGGAAGTGGTTGGGAGTGATTCTGAAGCACTATTCGTCAGGAGATAAATTAATCTGCCGGCCCCGATTGTAACACGCTGTTGGTTTGGGTGTCAAACGGTTTCCGGCGGTTGTGGTGGCTGTTGATCTTTCGGGCGGCTCTGTTTGCGGGGCACACTCTTGTCTGGGGAACCAAGCTGGGGAGAGACTCCATAGGTTTTACCCATTTGCCATTGACTTTTGCCTTCTTTGTTTGCTAGTATCATAAGTGGTTTAGGAAATTTTTATATTGCAGTGCTTCTAAAAGACTGCATAATTCCATAAAGGAGGAGACCATACCAGTGCAGATTGCGGAATTGAAGGCCAAGGAGCTCAAGCCTTCTTTGTTTGAGATGTCCGGAATTTCCCGCCGCACTGTGGAAGAGCACTACAAGCTCTATCAGGGATACGTCAACAAGCACAACGAGATTGTCAAGAAGCTTGCTTCGGTAGATCTTTCCACCGCGAACCAGACTTACAGCGACATCAGAGAGCTGAAGGTGGAGCTTACCTTCGCTTTGGGTGGCGTGAAAAACCACGAGATATACTTCGAGCACTTGGGCGGCAACGGCGGCAAGCCTTCTGGCCGCCTGCTGGAGCTGATCGAGCGTGATTTCGGCTCGTACGATGCCTGGGCTGCGGACCTAAAGGCCACCGGAATTGCCGCCAGGGGATGGGTTTGGCTTGCTTTCGACCACGACTACGGCTACCTGTTCAACTATTTGGGAGACGCCCAGAACACCTTCCCAGTTTGGAACGCCACACCGATTCTAGCCCTCGATACGTACGAGCATGCCTACTTCATAGACTTTGGGACCAACAGGGCGGCTTACATAGACGCCTTCTTCGCAAATCTCGACTGGGAGCCTGTAGCTCGGCGCTTGGAAGAGGCTGAGAGGATGTACAAGGCGCTTCGCCAGGATTAGGAAACCGCTAAGTAGAGCGAGGATTGCCGCTTTTAAGAAGCTCCGCTTTTGGGCGGGGCTTTTTCTTTTTTATCTGAGCCAAAAACTTCTTGGCTTTAGCGTACTCTCGCTTGGTTCAGCATTGATTTTTAGGGCGGTGTGCCCATAATCCTATAGATGGGTGAGAAAGCTACCGGTTTGATCTGCAAGAAGTTTTCCTTTCGGTTGGTTACTGATTGAAAGTTGAAGGGCTCACTCGTTTCTTGTCGAAAATTCTTGGGTGCAGAGGAACTGCTGTTGCGGACAGAATGTCAAAATATATGGACATTCCAGCAGTGCATCCGAACCAATGAAGTTGCGTTTGAGGGATAATACAAAACAGGAAAACCAGTCCTAGTGGGTTGTCAAAACTTCTTGCAGGCAGTTCACCGATTTGGTTGGTTTCCCAGCAAACTTTTCGGCGGCGTGTTGGCAGTGGCACGGAAAGTGCTGGAAAAACGGTTGGCCGTACTGAGGTACGGTCTGGGTTTTGGCGATTTTCGATTTCGATATTGGAGTAACTCTGGTGATAACCTTAGCCGATACACCATCAGAAACCGGGCGGCTACCTGGAGAGGTAATGATAAGCGAGGAGTCGCCTAGGTCCATACTGGTTGCCGCGGAGGACGAGTGGAACCCGCTGGAGGTAGATGAACTTAAAACAAAGCCGGTTGGTTCTGCACTCAAGTGGGAGTATGCGAGTTTCACGTTCGATTATTCTCCGGAGTCCGTGAGGAAGATTCGGCGGTGCGTGAGGCTTTTAGCGAAGTCCCTGCACTTCAGCCGGGATGAAGTGGAAGCAATAGAGACCGCTGTGGGGGAGGCGGCCCTAAATGCGGTGAAACATGGGGTGCCTCCGTCTGGCAACGGCGTTCTCAAGGTTGTGTGCAAAAACAAACCCGGAGCCTTTGTGGTTGAGATAACAGACCAAGGCCCGGGTTTTGATTTGTCGCGTATACCGCCTCCGGTGGCCGAGAAATTGAAGCCGAGCGGCTACGGCATTGCCTTGATGCGCGGCCTCATGGACAGGGTGGACTTTTTCAGGGCCCGCGGTGGTGGCACGAAGGTCCGGTTGGTAAAGCGAAAGCGCGGCGCCCACTGCCGGCGCAACTAGGAGCCGCGCTTCCTGCGAACCTCGCTCGGTGAATTTCTTTAAGCCTGGCTATTTTCGTTGGGTTTATCAGTCTCTTCCTTGGCTACGTTCACCAAGGATGCCCTTAGCAATTTTCCGTTAAGGGTATAGCCTTTCCGTATCTCCGCCACCACTGTACCGGGTGGATATTGGTCGCTTGCCGGCGTTTGAAGCACCGCCTCATGCAGAGCCGGGTTGAACGGCTTGCCAACCGCTTCTATGGGCTCGACGCCGTGTTTCGCCAAAAGGTCCTGCATTTTCCGCAGTATCATGGACACGCCTTCGCACAGGGCATCGAAGTTGCGTGTTTGCTGCGCTGCATTCACAGCGCGTTCGAAATCATCCAGAACTGGAAGCAGTTCGCTCAGCAGTTCCTGGTTAGCACGCTGGCGAATCTCCTCTTTTTCCTGACGCGCGCGGCGGCGGAAGTTTTCCAAGTCTGCCATAGTGCGCAGGAACAAGTCGCGGTTTTCACGGCTTTCGCGCTCTTGCTCCTCCAAGCGGCGGCGCATTTCCTCCAGTTCGCGCTGGAGGGCTTCCTCTGAAGACAGTGCCGCTTTCCCCTCGGATGAGGGGGTTTCGGCGGCCATTTCTACGCCGCTCTCCTCATTTCCGGCCGCCGGGTTCAGCTCCTCCTGGCGTGCCGTTTCGGCGGTTTCGCTTTCCGCCGCCGAGAATTCGTTCATATCTCTTGCCGGCTTATCGTTGTCATTCATACTCTGCGACCTCCCTGATTATCAGCGTTTCTAACCTCGCTCTTCGAGATCCAACACCGACCACCAAGTTGAAACTTGCCGGAACAGATTTTCTGCTTGAACAGGAACCAGCAAGCGGTTTACCAACGGGGGCTTTCGACCGGCAAAACCAACGGCAACTAATTGAACGCCAAACTTTTTGCAAGAAGCTTTGGCAAACCAATGGCGGCTGAGACTTTTCGCTCAGCCTATGCCCATGCTGCAGAACATATCGCTTAAGCTTTTGGCCATTAGGCCCACGGTGGGAACCGCTATCCGGTATTCCATGCGGGTTGGGCCGATTACTCCGATGGCGCCAATGCTTCCGGAACTTACGCGGTAAGGCGCCGCCACGAAACTGCATTCTTTCAACCGTGGCTCTGGGCTTTCTTCTCCGATGGTGACCACAACGTCTTGGCGGTTGGCCGCTTGCCTCATCATTTCCAGCAGACAGCGGCGCTCTTCCAGTGCACTCAGTACGGGTTCAAGTTTTTCACCGTCTTTGAATTCTGGCTGGCGCACCATATAGCTGGTGCCTTCCACGAAAACAGTTTCCGTTGGTTCAGGGCGCAGAATCTCTTTCAGCACTGATGCGGCGCGGCGGTACAACTGCTCCAAGTCAGGCGATGGCAACCGTGCGAGCAGTTCCTGCTCCGGAATTTCTCCGGAGACCGCACCGACGAGCACATCGCCCAGAGCGGCAAGTTGCGAAGATTTCAGCGGCCCCGGCGCGTCCAATATTCGATGTTTGACACTGCTGTCGTTAAGGACGCAGACCATCAGAACGTGCCGCCTGTCAAGCTGAGTGAAGACCACCTGGCGCACAGATGCCGCTTCTGGCTGTGGGGTTGAAGCCACAGCCGTGTATTTGGTAGCGCCGGCCAGAATCCTGCACGTTTGGATAAGAATCTCTTCCACCTCTCCGCCGATGCGCTGGTGCAAGCGCTCCACCTTCTCGTAAAGCGCGGGCGAAGGCTTTTCTGCTGGCATAAGGTAGTCGACGTAAACTCGATAGCCCCGGTCGGACGGTATTCTGCCGGCAGATGTATGCGGCTGTCTGAGATATCCCATCTCAGACATCTCGGCCAGCTCGTGGCGGACGGTGGCAGACTTCACTTGGAGCTGGTATCTCAGCACCAATGTCCGCGAAGCCACTGGTTCCGCCGTGGCTATGTAGTCATGCACAACGTATTTCAAAATCGTCTGCTTTCTAGGGTCCAGCTCCAGATGAGCCACCACCTATCACCTCCTTCCGGGAAACTGAACCGAAATCAACAGCAGACGTTTATTCGGAAACTCGCAAGTTTCCCTTAATACTTTACCAAAGATAGCACATTATAGCCACTGAGTGCTTCTCTGCCGCCGAGAGGCTCCAGCTCCACTAGGAACGCAAAGCCGACCACCTCTCCCCCAAGCTCTTCAACCAACCTTGCTGCGGCGCCGGCAGTGCCACCGGTTGCCAACAGGTCGTCAATTATCAGCACTTTCTGCCCAGGCTTTATGGCATCGCGGTGCATCTCCAGCGTGTTTGTTCCGTATTCCAGCGCGTATTCCGCCTGAATCGTCGGGCCGGGCAGTTTCCCGAGCTTTCTCACGGGGACGAATGGGAGTCCCAAACGGTCGGCCACCGGCGCCCCGAATATGAACCCTCTAGATTCTATGGCGACGATCACCTCTGCCTTGCGGGTTTCGGCCTCGTTTGCAAAGGCCTCCACCACCTCCCGGAATGCTTCCGGGTCCAGCAGAACAGGGGTTATATCCCTGAACAAGATGCCTTCCGTGGGAAAGTCCGGTACATCGCGAATTAGGGTTGCGGCTTTAACACTCATTATCATCCCCCATTTATAAGATTACCCAAACACCGTTTAGGTTCTCACCCGGCCAACCACGCGAGTGATTCTTTGTACGGCGGTCTCGCCACCCCTCTCTCGGTTATTATAGCAGTTACCAGGTCTGCCGGGGTTACATCGAAGGCAGGATTCAGCACTGGCACGCCTTCCGCCACTATTCTGGTACAGCCCACGTGGGTTACTTCTTCAGGGCTTCTGTGTTCGATGGGTATGGCATCGCCGTTTGGCGTGTTGAAATCCACCGTGGACATTGGGGCAGCAACGTAGAACGGGATTCCGTGGTGCTTACAGCAAACCGCCACGCTGTACGTGCCAATCTTGTTGGCGACGTCTCCATTTGCGGCGATTCTATCGGCACCCACCACGGCGCACTGCACTCGGCCGGCTTTCATAAGAGAAGCGGCCATGTTGTCGGTTATCACGGTAACGGGGATGCCGTCCTGAGAGAGCTCCCAGGCTGTGAGGCTTGCGCCCTGAAGCCGCGGCCGGGTTTCATCCGCCAGCACGCTTATTCGCTTTCCCTGCTCCACGGCGGCCCTGATAACTCCGAGGGCAGTGCCGTAGCCCGCGCAGGCCAGCGCTCCGGCGTTGCAGTGCGTAAGCACAGTCCAACCGTCTTCCAGCAGCGCGGCTCCATTTTCCCCAATGCGCCGGTTGGTAGCGATATCTTCCTCCAAGATGTGCAGGGCTTCCTCAACCAATCTTCCGCGAACTGAGACCCCGGGTGTTTGAACAGCTTTGCGCGCCGCCGCTTTCATTCTTTCGATTGCCCAAAAGAGGTTTACGGCAGTGGGTCTGGTGGCCGCAAACACTCGGGCTATTTCTTCCAGACCCTGCAGAAAAGCCTCGGGCTCTTCAGGCAGTGATTGCGCACCAAGGGCTATGCCTAGGGCCGCGGTTACGCCAATTGCCGGCGCGCCGCGGACCTTCATGTCTTTTATGGCTTGTGCAACTTCTCGGTAGTCGCCAAACTCCAAGAAGCGTACGGTGTGTGGAAGGGCCGTTTGGTCCAGCAAAACCACTCGATTATTGCGCCAAGCCACGGTTGGAGGAACGCCAGTTTTCATCCCAGCACCGCCGCCTGAGCATCCCGTTCGCACGGGCAATCTCTGGAGCCACCTAAATCGGTCAGCATGTTGATGATAAGCTGCTGAACGCGCTCGGTGTTGTTGCGCATAACCCGCAGGACTTCCTCGATTGAAACCGGAGGGCGGCTGATATCGCCGGCGACCCCGACATCGTAGTCGGTTACCAGCGCTATACCGACGTAGCAAATTCCAAGCTCTTTGGCGAGAATCACCTCTGGATATTGCGTCATTCCAACAACGTGCCAGCCCATTTGAGTGAACCAGTGGCTTTCTGCACGCGTGGAGAACCTGGGACCTTGAATCACCACCATTGTTCCAGTTGGGTGGACCCGGATGCCGAGATTTTGGGCGTGTTTGATGGCGATTTGCCGCAGTCTCGGGCAGTATGGATCGGCCGCCGCTATATGGTGGGTAACCGGGCCTTCGAAGAAAGTATCCTTGCGTCCGTAAGTTCGGTCTACAAATTGGTCCAGAATAACAAAATCCCCGGGGTGGATATCCGGCTGAAGGCTACCGCAGGCGCATGGAGCCAATATTTCGCGCACCCCAAGTTTTTTCATGGCGAAAACATTTGCTCTGTAGTTCACAAATGGCGCTGGATGGCTGTGATCCCGGCCGTGTCTAGCGAGAAACGCCACTCTTTTGCCGTTTATTGTGGCCAGCGCAACCTTATCGCTGGGCGCGCCGTACGGCGTTTCAATCTTAATCTCCTCCATGTTCGGTAGGAAAGTGTAAAATCCAGATCCACCAAAAACCCCTATATCCGCTCTTGCATCCATTGCTTAAGCCCCTCCAATGCCGAGCGTGCCGCGGACTGCTCGGCCTCTTTTTTGGATTTTCCAACACCTTGTCCGGCTTCAATTCCGTTTATCTCAACCCGGGCGACGAATAGCTTGTTGTGGGCGGGACCAGACTCGTGGATGATGGTGTATCTGGGGGTGACTTTCAAGCGCTCTTGGGTAATTTCTTGGAGAAGGGATTTGTAGTCTCTTATTTCCGGGTTGGCAATGGCTTCTTCCAGGTGTTGGAGAACGAAGCGCCTTGCTTCCGACAAACCCAAATCGAGGTAAATGGCACCAACAACAGCCTCGAAGGCGTCGGATAAGATTGAAGGGCGTTCGCGGCCCCCGGAGGCTTCCTCCCCGCGGGACATTATTATGTGGTTACCAAGGCCGATGCGCTTTGCAACCTCGGCAAGAGTTGGCTCCGAAACACCGTGGACCCTTGCTTTGGTTAGCTGCCCTTCGCTGAACTCTGGGTGGTTGCGGTAGAGGTACTCGCTTACGATCAGTTCTAGGACGGCGTCTCCCAGGAATTCCAGGCGCTCATTATCTTCGCCTGCGTTTTCTGCCGAGCGGTGTGTTAGCGCCTGGCGCAAGAGATCCGGCCGTATATTGTAGCCCGGAAGCACTTCGTTTGGGTCTGGCATGCGGCCATCATGATCAGCCAAGTCTCCCGATGGGCAGTTTGAGCTTTCAGCTTCTGCCATTTTCTGCAGCCGCACCCTTATGAGGCGCATTAAGCACTGAACAATTCGGCCTGGTTGTAGCTCAAATCCCAACTCGGCAATCAGCCTCCCGCTTTGCTGAGCTTTTCGCAGGCAGTTGATATGCGCTCCAAACCTTTCTGGATATTCGCCATCGATGTAGCGTACGAGAGCCTTACGTACTCATCTGCGCCGAAGCCCGACCCTGGAACGACGGCCACCTGTGCCTCCTTCAGGAGGTACTCTGCAAATGCATCGGAGCTGTTTATCTCCCCGCCGTATAGGTCGGATACGCGCGGGAATACGTAAAAGGCGCCGTCGGGGTTTGCGCAGTGTATGCCCGGTATGGAGTTCAAGCCGTCCACCAGGACCTCGCGCCGCTTTGCGAACTCCTCTCGCATCTGGGCGACGCATTCCTGCGAGCCTTCCAACGCGGCTATCACCGCCGGCTGTACGAACGAGGTTGGATTCGACGTGCTTTGGTCTTGTATCCTGCCCATTGCGGCCACTATTTCCGCATCGCCGCCGGCATACCCGATTCGCCAGCCGGTCATAGAGTAAGTTTTCGAGACGCCGTTCACCGTTATGGTTTGCTTTTTGGCTTCCGGACCGAGAGATGCGATGCTCAGGGGGCGTACATCCGTGTAGATCAGGTGCTCGTATATCTCGTCCGAGATTACGTAGAAGCCCTTTTCAACCGCTAGCTCTGCGATTTTGCGGATTTCCTCCGGGGCGACACACGCGCCTGTTGGGTTGCATGGGGAGTTCAAGATAAGCAGTTTTGTTTTCGGCGTTACTGCTTCGGCAACCTGATCCGCCGTTAGCCTGAACCCGTTGGACTCCTTGGTTTCCACAAACACCGGCACGCCGCCCGCGAACTTTACCTGTTCCGGGTAGGTAACCCAATACGGAGCCGGTATTATGCACTCGTCGCCAGGGTCTACCAGAGCCATAATAGCGTTGAAAAGGCTGTGTTTTGCGCCGACCGATACGATTATCTCATTTGGAGTGTAATCGATTCCGTTGTCGCGCCGAAACTTTTCGCATATGGCCTTTTTAAGCTCTGGTATGCCGGTGGTTGGCGTGTATTTCGTCATTCCCTCGCGGAGCGCTTTCACGGCGGCTTCCTTTATGTGCTCTGGGGTATCGAAATCCGGCTCACCGGCGCCGAAGCCAACGATGTCAATACCTTCCTGGCGCATTTGTCTGACTTTGGCCGTGATTGCCAAAGTTGGAGACGGTGCCACACCCTGAGCTCTTTTAGATAGCATCAGAACCAGCCCTCCACCGCAAGATTTATATTAAACAGCCTTAACCAGCAGAGAAGAGTTGTGTCCTCCAAAGCCAAACGAGTTGCACAGGGCCGCTCTCACTCTGGTGCAACGGGCCTCCCCTGGGACGTAGTCGAGATCGCACTCCGGATCTGGATTATCGAGGTTGATGGTGGGAGGGATGGCACCATGCGCCACTGTGAGCACGGTGGCGATGAACTCCACGCCTCCTGCGGCTCCCAGCAAGTGGCCGATCATGGATTTGTTGGCGGTTACCGGTATTTTATAAGCCCTCTCTCCGAACACTCGCTTAATGGCCAACGTCTCTGCCACGTCCCCCAAGGGGGTGGCGGTTCCGTGCGAGTTTATGTGGTCCACTTCATCGGCGGGCATGGATGCGTCATCCAGTGCCATTTGCATTGCCTTTGCCGCGCCTTCTCCGCCCGGGGCTGGTTGGGTTATGTGGTATGCATCCGCTGAGAGCCCATAGCCAACCAGCTCTGCGTAGATGCGGGCGCCGCGCTTTTTGGCAAACTCCATTTCCTCGAGGATAACAATTCCCGCGCCCTCTCCTATAACAAAGCCGTCTCGATCCGCGTCGAATGGTCTGCTGGCGGCGGGGGGATTTTCGTTTCTGCAGGAAAGCGCCTTGGCCGAGGCAAACCCTGCGATGGCCGTCGGTGTGATGCTTGCTTCCGTACCCCCGGCAATCATCACATCTGCCTGGCCCCTTTGTATGATTTTGAAGGCTTCTCCGATGCAGTGGCTTCCGGTGGCACAGGCGGTTACTATGGCCATGTTCGGGCCTTTGGCGCCAAAAATAATGGCAACGGTGCCCGCGGCCATGTCGCAGATGAGCATGGGTATGAAGAGTGGGCTTACGCGCCGAGGCCCTTTTTCCAAGAGGGTTTTGTGCTGTTCCTCCCAAGTTTTCACCCCGCCTATGCCGGAGCCGATTAACACCCCAGTGCGGGAAGATATTTCCTCTGTTATCTCCAACCCGGCGTCTGCCAGGGCCATTTTGGTGGCGGCGACCCCGTACTGCACAAACGGGTCCATACGCCGCGATTCTTTGGGGTCTATGAAATCGTCCGGGTTGAAGTTCTTGACCTCCGCGGCTATGCGCACCGGATATTCAGACGCATCGAAATGCGTTATTGGGCCCACACCAGATTGCCCGGCCAGAAGGCGCTCCCAGAACTCTTGGACGGAGTTGCCAAGAGGGGTGATGGCACCCAAACCGGTAACAACTACTCTTCTGTGATGCATCCGGCTAACTTCTCCAAAACGAGAGCCATCAGCCAGCGGTTTGTTGTGGTGTGTGTTTGCGATGGGCACTGCGGCTGATGGCTTTCGATTTCACTTGCCTGCTGTTTCCTCCAGGTACTGCACCACCTGTCCCACTGTGGTAATCTTCTCTGCGTCCTCGTCTGGGATCTTTATGTCGAACTCGTCCTCCAAGCGCATTAGGAGATCCCAAACGTCCAAGGAATCCGCTCCCAGGTCCTCGAAAGTGGCTTCCGGTGTAACAGCCGAAGGCTCGACTTTGAGCTGTTCGGCAACTATTCTTTGAACACGCTCGAAAGTTGACACTAGTTCACATCCTCCTTTGCTAAGGAAATGTCCGATGGTACATGTTTGTAAAGCTCCGGGTGACCAAGCACTTTTCCGTTTTTGTAGCGGGAGAACAGCTCTCCCCATTCGGTTTTCATGAAGCTTCGAACCCGCTTTGCCCCTATTAAAGGGTACCAATAATAATCATGGTAGAGTGTGGATGCAATCGGCGCCCAAATCCAGAGAGGAGAGTGAAGCAACAGCCTCTCCAGTGGGCGCAACCAGCCCAACCGTATTGCCTGGTCACCACGGATCACCAGGCTTTTCCGGACTTTGAAGTTCAGATTCACCTGAGATATATCATCTCCTAAAATTTGGATTTCGCGCAAGTCCGCTGTTCCCAGGCCGCGCTCGGTGGCAATTCTGAGGTAGGGTATATCCATGGGTTCGAATCCCATCATTTTGGCGGCAACGGCATCCAGGGCAACGCAGTCTCCGCTTGCCAGCAGAAAGTTTGCGATAACCGGCTCCATGGTGCGCGGACCGGCGCCGTTTCCGCAGACGGTGGCATCCATCACTGCAAACACGCCGGGATGCAGTTCTTTCTGCATGATTAGCAGGTCCACCAGCACCTCGTGTATGTACTTATGCGCGTAGTGGCGCACCTCCTTGAGCAGTCCTCCGAAGGCGTTTTTGATGGCTCCTGTGGTCGTGCTGTGGCCGTGTGTTTTCATGGTGGGGAGGTGGACAACGTTTTTGCCGATGAACATGCGCGGCACCTGGATACCTTCGGGGAAAACCCTATGGAGGGCGAGAAGCGGCTCGCGGAATTGATAGGTTACCCACTCCACCTCCGGAAGTGGGATAAACTTCAGCCCGTAGGCTTGGAAGACTGTGTTCCAAGCGTTGTTTTCCGCACCCTTAAGCGGGTTGGTTACCACCGTTTTGTTTTCCACCGGGATGAGCGACGAAATTGGGTAACCTTGGTCGAGCAGGGCACATATAACCCCCTCCAGTTGCCACGGTGGGGTTGAGCAAGCCGGGAAGAACCGGGTCCATGAGAGGTTCAGTTTGAGCAGGATATCGTGTCCGGGCGGCAGGAAATTTTCCGGTTCGCCCAGGCGAACGACCCTGCGATAGTCCTCCAATATGGTGGAGGGATTAGTTTTTAGAACAACAACCTTGGACATGTCCCAATATTTGGGTTTCTGGATGCGGCGGCGCCCAGAAACCCGGCGGTTTATGCCAAAATTTCGGTGTTCCCCCCGGTATGCGGGGTTTTATAAAGTTCCGCTCGGGCGAAAAGAGCTTGGACCCGGGTTGCTAGGCCACTGCGCATTGCGCAACGGCAAAAACGAATGCCAATCTTTTGCAACTGACAGGGCAAGAAGCCTCGCAAGCATCCCTATTTAAGCACAGGCTTTTGAAAGCTGTCAAGGCGCGCGGCGGTTAGAAAAAGTTCAGGGCTGAGTGGCAGCGACGGCAACCTGCCTTTTACTGGGCGCTCTTTTAGATAGGTGTTATGTACAGTTAAGGGATTGCGACAAGTTTTTGGTTTCTCAGAAAGCCTGATTTGACGCCTGACGTTCGGCAACATATACTCTGGGTGAAAACATTTTGCAGAGCGAAGTGGGCGTATGTCGGAAAACGCGCGTAAGAGCACCGCACAAATAGATGCGGCCTTTGTGGAGGAGCTGGCCAACTTCATTCGTGAAGAGCGGCGGCGCCTCAGGGAGGAGTTTGCCTCTCGTCCGGATATCCGTGGGCGCGCCTTCTGTGTTCGCTTAACCGAAGTGACAGACAATATTCTGCGCAGAATGTTTTATGCGGCCTGCACGGAGTGTGGATTGTCCGAAGATGGCGTATCGCCTTCCGGCGCACGGATGGCGGTTTTGGCCACCGGCGGGTACGGCCGGCGGGAGCTTGCTCCGTTCTCGGATGTGGATGTAACCTTTGCCGTTTCCGAAGAAGGTGACCCAAATATAGATGCCGCGGCTCGCAAGCTTTTTATGCTGATAATGGAGGTTTTCACCGAGAAGGCCAACCTGAAGGTGGGGTATGCCTATCGTCTGATGGAAGAGTGTGCTGACTTGGACCAGCAGACGCAAACCGCTTTGCTTGATGCTCGTTGGGTTGCCGGCAATGCCGAACTGGCCAAGAGTTTCTCGGAGGCCCTTGCAGCATCTTTAGAGCCAGGGGTTTTTGTGCACCACAAAAAAGAGGAGCGCGAAAAAGCTTGGGAGAAGCTGGGCGGCACGGTCTACGTAACCGAACCCAATGTGAAAGAGGGCGTGGGGGGACTCCGTGATTTCCATGCGGCGATGTGGGCCGCGCGCGTTCGCTACAGCATAAAGGAGCACGACCCGATTCCTGCGCTCCGCAAAAGCGGTCTTTTGACCCCGGATGACGAACTTCAGCTCTCCAGCGCTTTGAATTTTCTCCTGAGCGTGCGTCAGGCACTGCACTATCGGTCGGGCAGAATGTCTGACGTGCTGGCGATGGATAAGCAAGACAGTGTGGCAGAGGATTTGGGATTCGCACCACCGGTGGATGTGCTCGCTGGTGACAGCCAGCCGCCGGCGCGGCTTCTGATGGAGCAATATTACACGCACGCGGCAAATCTGCACCGCATATGCCGGAGGATTTTAACCGTAAGCGCAGAAGGGCCGTTGGCGCTTCGCGGCGGCTTGGTTTGGCGCGATGGATGCATCCACGCCGGTTTGGCGGATGCACCTCCAAAGCCCCACGAAGCCGTAACGGAGCTTGTTCGCCACGTTCAGGCTTATGGGATGGAGCCGGCTCCGGAGCTGGTTTTCTCGCTCCGTCGGCAGTGCCAGGCTGACGGAAAAGAAAACGGCTCCTCGGCTTTGGATAGGATGTTCCCGCAATTGCTTTCCACAGTTCTGTCGGCGCTTCAAGGCGTAACCAGGGGAGTGCGGTTGCTTCTCGATCTGGGGCTGATGGCCAAATATCTACCCGAATTCGACGTGCTTATGCGCACCACGCCACTTAGCCTTGCTCACCGCTACACCATCGGCGAGCACACCTTAAGGGTACTGGAACTGTTGGAGCAAATGCGCAGTCATCAGGATGAGTCTGGAGCGGAGTACAAAAGGATTTTCGAAAGCCTCAGCCGCCCGGAGGTGCTTTTCCTGGCCGCCCTTCTGCACGATGCCGGAAAGGTGGATCTTTCTCGCTCGCATGCGGAGACCGGAGCGCAGATTGCGCGCCGGGTTGCCGAAAGAATGGGGCTCGACAGCGGTGTTGCGGAGCAGGTTGAGTTTCTAGTTCGCCACCACCTTTTGATGTCTGAAACCATTAGACTGCGCGACCTCCATCAGGAGCAGACGATCAGGGATTTCGTGGCCGTTGTGAATACCCCGGAGCTTTTGAACATGCTTTACCTTCTGACCAGGGCCGATATGGAAGCCACTGGTCCTGGGGTGTGGACGCCCGTGCAGTCGCAGTTTTTGGATGATTTGTACTACCGCGCGGAAGCCGCGATAGCCGGCTATATGCCCCCGCAAGATGTGGAAGCGATTGCGGACGGTTATCGGAATCGGGTTCGTGAAGAGCTTTCCCTGCACAACCTGCCGCCGGCCGATGTGGAACGCCACTGCAAATTGATGCCGGTTACTTACCTGCTCAATACGCCTCCAACCGAGATAGCCGCACACATCCGCATGGTTCAGCGCGCGCTTGCAACCGGTGCTCCGGTGGTTCGCTTTTCCAACGAGAGCGGCCGCGGCTTCACAGTGATGACCATATGTGTGCGCGAAGATCCTCAACCGGGGCTTTTGAGCAAAATCGCCGGTGTTTTGTACGCCAACGACGTTGCTGTGCACGCGGCCCAGGTGTTCACCAGCTCCAGGGGCCAACTGGAGAGCGGGGAAGAGGTTCCGAGCCTGGCCATAGATACCCTTTGGGTGGATTCCCGCGGCAAAGAGCTTTCGCGCACCAAAAGGATCGAGGTTGAGCGCGATTTGGTTCGCGTTCTTTCTGGGCAGATGAGTGTGTCTGAGCTCCTCGGCAGGAAAGGGAGACGCCTCGGAGAAGGCAGCGAGATTATCAATATCACCGCTAGAAACGACCTTTCGGACACCCATACGGTTATTGAGATACGAACGCCTGACCAACGAGGCCTTCTTTACCGAATTACCAGGGCGATTGCCGCTCAAGGCTGGCATATCCACAGCGCGCGCGTAAACACGGTTGGGGCTGAGGCAAGGGACGCCTTCTATGTAACTGACAGCGGGGGCCGCAAGGTCACCGTTGATACCGCCGCGCTTGCGGAAGCAATCAAGCATCCCATCTAGCGCCATGAATCACACATCTTCGGGTTCATCACCTAATGCAATTTTGGAGGCTGTTGCCAGGGAGGTGGCTGAAAGCGCCGGCCTGGACGAAGCCCTTGTGCCTGACATTCTCTCGCTGCTTTCGTCTGGCGGGGGTTTGGCGGGGACGTTTGTTTTGGATGTGGTGGAGAAGATTGCCACGGCTGCGGCGCACTCTGCCGACCCGCGTATGGCCTTGGGGAATTTTGCCAGATGGGTGAGCCAACTCGGTAGTGCTTCCACGGTTTTTCGAGTTCTCTTGGAAGACCCGAAGATGCTGGAAGACATGGTGACCGTCTTCAGTGCCAGCCAGTACCTGTCTGATATTCTGGTGCGCGATCCGCACTACTACGATGTTTTTCTGGACAGCCGATTGCGAACGGCCGAGGAGATTTACTCCGAAATATCCGCCGTGGTCCGCGCTTTCTCTTCCACCGAGGCCAAGCTCGATGTTCTGCGGCGGGTCAGAAGGCGCGAGATACTGCGCATCGGTTTGGTGGATTTCACTTATGCCGGCGGGGTTTTAGCAGACCAGGGAGGACAAGTTTCGATAGACGCCTTGCAAATTCAGCATTTCAAGCGGGTGGTTGAAGCGATATCGGACCTTGCTGATGCCCTGATTAGATCCGCTTTTGACATATGTTCCTCGCCGACCGCTCCGCCTTTCGCTGTCATTGCTATGGGAAAGCTTGGCGGGAGGGAGCTTAACTACAGCTCCGATGTTGATCTGCTTTTCGTTTACGACGCTCCGTCGGGCGGCGATACCGCTTCGTTCGGTGAGGCCAACCGCCTTGCGGAGCGCCTTGTGGCGGCTTTGAGCAAGCCAACCCAGGAAGGGTATCTGTTTCGCTGTGACATCCGACTGCGGCCCGGAGGGCGCTCGGGATATTTGGCGAGGTCGCTTTCTGCTTATTTGGAGCATTACAACCGCGGTCCGGACATTCTCGAGCGCCAGGCGTTGATTAAGGCCCGGTTTGTGGCGGGTGACTCCGATTTGGGCCGGCGGTTCATGGAGGCAACGCGACCGTACGCTTATCAATCGGTGGTTCCGGCCTCTTTTTTCGATGAAGTGCGAGCAAACAAAGAGATGCTGGAGCAAAGAGCGGAGATAGACGGGCAGACCAGCGTAAAGGAGGGTCGCGGCGGTATCAGGGATGTGGAGTTTGCGGTTCAGTTTTTGCAAATGCTGTTCGGCGGGCGTTTGGAGTTTCTGCGCACAGGAAATACACTGGAGGCGATTGAGCGTCTTACCGAGGTTGGATTGCTCTCTCCAGAAATGTCCGGTCGGCTTCAGGCCGCCTATGTGTTTCTGCGCACGGTAGAGCACCGGCTTCAGCTTCTGCACGATCTCCCCGTTCGCCATATTCCATCGGACGAAGGCGAACTCAACGCCCTTGCGCGCAGGTGCGGGTTCAGCTCGGCGGCCGAATTCAATCGGGAGTACGCCCGCTGCACAAAGGTCGTTCGTGAGGCGTTTACAGAGATATTCCACGTGGCTGAGCACGTTGGCTCCGCATCTGAAGGTGGACGGCTTCGGGGGCTTGTGCAAAACATGGATGTTCCTGCGGCGCAGCAGGCTATATTGACCCACCTCAGCGAGGCCGGTTTTGAAGAGCCGGAGCGTGCTTTTCAAGTTCTGAAGAGAATGGCGCTGGGTACGGAAGCGGCTCCGGTGGCGTTTGCCCAGCGGCGCGCCCTTTCCGACCTAGCAGAAACTCTTATCCGCGAGGCGGTGGCTTCAGCGGGCCCCGAGGATGCTCTCGAGCTGTTTGAAAAGCTGAGCGAGCAGATGGGCTCGGCATCTTTCTTGAGGAGTTTGGCCGAGCAGAAAGGCACGGCTGGATGCGAGCATGCTCTTCGGGTTTTGTGCAGCGTTGGCGGTAGTGCACCTGTGCTTGCGCAGATTCTGGTTAGGTTTCCAGAGCTTGTGGATGCGGTTTTAGATCCAAGCTTTGGAGTCACTGCGCCTTACCGGGATGAGCTTGAAGGCGAGTTGAGGGCGCGTATTTCGGCGGTGCGCTCGCCGGAGGGGATTGCACGCGTATTAAGGCGGTTCCGTGCGAAGCATCTCCTTCGCATTGGTATTGCTGATGTTTTGCACGGTGCTGACGTGGAGCAGGTGTGTTCCCAGCTTACGGAGCTTGCGGATGTAATCATCGCTGGCGCATTGGGCCCAGAGTCAGGTGGGTTTGCTGTATTAGGATTGGGCCGCTTGGGTGGCGGCGAGATGCAGTATGGATCGGACTTGGATATGATGTACCTTGCGGCCTCGCCGGATAGGCAGTACTTGAAGATGGCCGAGGAATTGAACCAGCTTTTAACCGCGCTTACTCCGGAAGGCAGGCTCTACGAAGTGGATCTCCGACTGCGACCAGACGGCAAATCCGGAAGGCTTTCGATGTCGTTGGAGGGGGCTCTCGCCTACTACAAAGAGCGCGCGCAGGTTTGGGAAAAGCAGGCCATGGTTAAAGCAAGATTTGTGGCCGGGGACCGAGGGCTGGCGGATACCTTTCTGACCTCTGTACAACCGATAATATATCCGGAGCCTTTCCCTGAAGAGTACGCTGAAGAGATACGCAGGATGAAAAGCCGCATCGAAAGAGAGCGCCTCAACCCTGAGGAAGGCGACCGGGACCTTAAGCTGGGAATTGGCGGCCTATCCGACGTGGAGTTTTTGGTCCAGCTTCTTCAGATGCGGCATGGTGGTGGGAATTCTCGACTGCGGCAAACTAACACCCTGTCTGCGCTGAGAGAATTGGAAGCCTGCGGGATTTTGCCCAAGGAAGATGTGAGACTTTTGGCCGAGGCTTACAGGTTTAATCTGAGAACCCGGAACGCTTTGTATCTTTTGGGGGCGGCTCAGCCGAATGTAATCCCCAAAGACCAGCGTTTGCTGGCGAGGTTGGCAAAAAGGCTTGGCTACCGAACTTCCGAGGAGCTGGTGTGTGAACATCGGGAGCTTGCCGCAAAAGCCAGAAGCATTTTTGAAAGCAGGTTTGGTCCCCAGCCGGAAGCGCGGTGAGAGCACCGGCGCCGGCGCAATTCCGTTTGCCTTAGCCTTGATATCTAAGCCGGATTGTGATAATCTTTTGAGTGGCCGTGGCAAGATATGGTTTTTTGCCACAGGCGACAACGCACCTCACCCCGCTTCGGTTGACACCCGCAAAGGGTGCCTTGGCGTGGGGGTGGCAAAACCGAAGGAAGGAGAAGGGATACATTGGCGTCCGTTACGATGAAAGAGCTTCTGGAGGCCGGAGTGCACTTCGGCCACCAGACCCGCCGCTGGAACCCCAAGATGAAGAGGTATATCTATGGGGGGCGCGGGGGTATTTACATCATCGATCTGCATCAGACCCTGAAGCTTTTTGATGAAGCCCAGAAGTTCATCCAGGAGGTTGCCCAGAGAAACGAGCCAATCTTGTTTGTCGGCACCAAGAAGCAGGCCCAAGATGCTGTGGAAGAAGCCGCCAAGCGCTGTCGTCAGTACTATGTGAACCAGCGGTGGCTGGGCGGCATGTTGACTAACTTCACAACGATTCAAAGCCGAATTCAAAAACTGCGCGAGCTGGAACAGATGGAAGCCGACGGAACTCTGGAGCGCCTCCCCAAAAAGGAAGCGGCAAGGCTTTTGGATGAGAAAGAAAAGCTGGAGCGGTTTTTCGGCGGCATAAAAGATATGCCTGGGTTGCCCGGGGCGCTGTTTGTTGTAGATACCAAGAAGGAGCACATAGCGGTTGCCGAAGCGCGCAAGCTGGAAATCCCTGTGGTGGCCATTGTGGATACTAACTGCGATCCCGACGAGGTTGATTATGTAATCCCGGGCAACGACGACGCAATTCGAGCTATCAAACTGATAGCGAATAAGATTGCCGACGCTGTCCTAGAAGCAAGACCCGACTTGCTGGAGCAGCCGGAGGAGGCCGAGGCCGAAGCAGTGGCCGAGGAGGCCGAGCCGGAAGAGGCGCTCAGGACCGCGGAAGAGATCCGAACCATTCGCGAGGCAGACGAAGGCGAAGCCGAGCTGGAAGAGGAAGACTACTTGTTTGCAGGGCTGGAAGAGGAGGAATAGCTCTGCTTTACGCGTTTTGATTCTTAAACGGGCGCGAGCCGGGTATCCGGCTCGTGTCCCGCATATATCCAATACGGATTGAGAGGTAGTTGCGTAGTATGGAGATCACAGCACAGCAGGTGAAAGAGCTGCGCGAGAAAACCGGCGCAGCGATGATGGATTGCAAACGTGCATTGGAAGAAAGCGGAGGCGTTGAATCTAAGGCGATAGAGATTCTTCGCAAGAAGGGCCTGGCCGTAGCCGCGAAGCGAGAGTCTAAAGCTACCAGCGAGGGCGTCATAGGCTCATACATTCATATGGGTGGTAAAATCGGAGTCTTGGTTGAAGTAAACTGCGAAACGGACTTCGTGGCCAGGACCGAGGAGTTCAAGGAGCTGGCGAAGGACTTGGCCATGCACATATCGTGGGCCAAGCCGGAGTATGTGGACAGGTCGGAGATCCCGGAGGAGCGTTTGGAGCAGGAGAGGGAGATCCACCGCCAGTGGGCTATCAGTCAGGGCAAACCCGAATCGGCCATTCCAAAGATTGTGGAAGGGCGAATGGAGAAGCAGTTCTTCCAGCAGGTGTGCTTGATGGACCAGCCGTTCATCAAGAACGAGGATATTACAATACGCGACTTGGTGAACGAGAAGATGGGCCGTCTGGGCGAGCGCATAGTGGTGCGGCGCTTTGTGAGGATGAGAGTAGGGGAAGAATAGGTGCCCTGCGGCGAACCTAAATGGAAGCGGGTGGTTTTGAAGCTTTCCGGAGAGGCTTGTGCTGGCGAATCGCGCAGCGGCCTCGACATGCAAGTGGTGCGCTTCATAGCCCGTGAAATCCAAAAGGTTGTTGCCCACGGCGTTCAGGTAGCCGCAGTAATCGGTGGAGGAAACCTCATAAGAGGAGCCCAGTTGGCCACGTCCGGCATGGTTGACCGGGCCAGCGCGGATTATATGGGCATGCTGGCCACGGTCATCAATGCCCTTGCCATCCGGACGTGTTTGGAAAACCTGTCTGTTGAAACAAGGGTTCAGACGGCCATCACCATGCCCGAGGTGGCGGAACCCTTCATCAGACTGCGGGCCATCAGACACCTTGAGAAGGGCAGGGTTGTTATTTTTGCCGGTGGCACCGGAAACCCGTTTTTCACAACTGACACCGCCGCAGCTTTGCGCGCCGCCGAAATCGGGGCTGAAGTGCTCTTGATGGCCAAGAACCGCGTTGACGGGGTTTACGACAGGGATCCAAATAAATACACCGGTGCCAAACGCTTCGATAGGCTTTCTTACGAAGAGGTGTATTCTAGGCAGTTGAAAGTTTTGGATCTCACCGCGCTGTCTTTGGCTATGGAGAACAAGCTTCCGATAGTGGTTTTTGATATAGCCAAGGAAGACAATATTGTTCGTGCAGTGTTTGGCGAACCGGTGGGAACTTACATAGGGAGCGATGCCGATGGTTGAGGAGATACTCTCTGATGCCGAGGAAAGAATGAAAAAGGCGGTGGAGGACCTGCGTCGGGAGCTGAACACGATTCGCACCGGCAGGGCTTCCCCCGCGCTTTTGGACCGCATAATGGTGGAAGCATACGGGAGCCAGATGCCCTTAAATCAGGTTGCTACCATATCGGTTCCGGAGCCAAGGGCGCTTCTTATTTCTCCGTGGGACCGCAATGTGCTTCCAGCCATCGAAAAAGCAATCTTGAAGTCTGATCTGGGTTTGACTCCCACAAACGACGGAACCAACATCAGGCTGAATATCCCTCCCTTGACGGAAGAGCGGCGCAAGGAGCTTGTGAAGAGGGTTCACAAGCTGGTGGAAGAGCATAAGGTTGCCGTGCGCAACGTGCGCCGCGATGCAAACGAAGAGCTGAAGCGATTGGAGAAGAACCGCGAGCTTTCCGAGGACGAGGTCCGCAGGGCTTCCGAGAGAACACAGAAGCTTACCGATAAGTACATTTTGGAGATGGATAAAATTCAGGCGGCCAAGGAGCAGGAACTGCTCGAGGTGTGAGCGCGGGCAAAAGTGCCAGACAGGGAAACCGAACTGCTTCAAGCAATAGATCGGTCCCGCCTTCCGAGGCATATCGCCATAATAATGGATGGAAATGGGCGGTGGGCGGAACAGCGGGGTATGCCGCGCATTTCCGGGCATTCTCAGGGCAGATATGCTGTGCGTCGCACAGTTGAGGCGTGCCGAGAGCTTGGAGTTGGCTACCTCACCTTATATACTTTTTCTGTGGAAAATTGGCGCCGCCCCCGCGAAGAAGTTGAAGCGCTGATGTCTCTTATAGAGGTGGTTGCCAGGGAGGAAACCGAGGACCTGCATCGGAACAACGTGCGCGTGAATGTGATCGGCCGCCGCGAAGGTCTTCCCCAATCACTTCTGGAAGAGCTTGACCGCGATATGGCTCTAACGCGCGAGAACAGCGGCATGGTTCTCAACCTTGCAATTAACTACGGCGGAAGAGCCGAGATTGTGGATGCTGTGAAGCATCTTGTGGCAACAGCGAAAAACCCGGACGAAATCGACGAGGAAACGATCTCGAACGCTTTGTATACCCGCGGTCAGCCGGATCCAGATTTGCTGATTCGCACCGCCGGTGAACAGCGCTTGAGCAACTTCCTTTTGTGGCAGATGGCCTACTCTGAAATATATGTAACCGATGTGCTTTGGCCGGATTTCACCAAGGCAGACCTCTATGAGGCCATTTTGGATTACCAAAGACGCGTGCGCAAGTTCGGGGGCCTTAAACCGAACTGATGGCTTCCAGCGCACGCAGTCTTCATGCCCCGCATCCCCGAAAGCCTTTCTTTGTTGCAAATGCGCAAGCGAGTGGTTATCATCGGCTCAACGGGTTCCATAGGCCGGCAGGCGCTGGAGGTGATTCGGAGGTTTCCGGACCGCTTCGAGGTGGTTGGCCTTGTTGGAGGGGCAAACGCAGATCTGCTGGCCGAGCAGGCGCTGGAGTTCCGGCCCAAGCTTGTTGGGATCGCAAGCAAAGAGCAGGTTCAGCGCTTGGAGCAGTTACTGCCAAGCGGTTGGTTTTCTCTTGTCGGGGGAGGCGATACGGCTGACATCGCGGCCCACCCCGGTGCCGACTTGGTGCTTTTGGCCGCGGTTGGTTTGGCCGGTTTGAAGCCGGCCTTGGCTGCTGTTAAGGCGGGTAAGGCTTTGGCAGTTGCCAACAAAGAGAGCATCGTGGCAGCCGGGCATATCATAGCTGAGGAGGCGGCTAAGAGCGGCGCCATTCTCATTCCGGTGGACTCCGAGCATTCTGCTGTATTCCAATGCCTTCTGGGGGAGAGAAAGCACCTCGTTAGGCGCATAATCCTCACTGCATCTGGAGGAGCTTTCAGGGATAGACCGCTGGATCAGCTTAGCAGTGTTACCCCGGAGGAGGCTCTTGCACATCCCACATGGAAGATGGGCAAAAAGGTAACGGTTGACAGCGCCACCCTTATGAACAAAGGCCTTGAGGTAATCGAGGCTCACAGGCTGTTCGACATCCCCGTGGGTAAAATTGAAACCGTTTTGCACCATCAGTCCATAGTCCATTCGCTGGTGGAGTTCACCGACGGCTCGATGAAAGCGCAAATGAGCCTGCCCGATATGAGGATTCCGATTGAGTATGCGCTTTTCTACCCGGAACGCGGCGATTGGGCTCCAACCGAGCTGAAATTGTGGGAAGTTGGATGTTTGACCTTCGCTGCTCTTGACATGTCTCGGTATCCATGCTTAGGATTAGCGTACGAAGCGGCCAAGATGGGCGGGACGGCACCTGCAGTGCTTTCGGCGGCCGATGAGGTAGCCGTTTCCGCTTTCTTGGAAGGGCGGTTGCGATTTACTGATATCGCTGTGGTTTTGGAAGAGACTTTGAGCAAGCATACTCCTTGGCCGGCGTGCAGTATCGAGGATGTGATGTGCGCCGACACTTGGGCAAGGGATGCGGCAGAGGCCTGTGTTAGCAGGCGGGAGGTAAGCAATGCACGCCGTTCTTGATTGGCTGACCACGGGGTTTCTTCCGTTTGTGGTGCTTCTCGGCACGCTGGTGTTGGCCCACGAGTTCGGGCACTTTGTAGTGGCAAAGTGGAGCGGGATGCGCGTGAAGGAATTCGCCATTGGGTTTGGGCCGCCGATTTTCCGCGTGGTGCGCGGGGAAACCGGGTATTCAATTCGAGCTGTTCCGCTTGGGGGATTTGTTCAAATAGCAGGGATGGACCCAAACGAGGATCCGAACGTCCCGGGCGGCTTCAATACAAAGCCGATTTGGGCGCGGTTTCTCACATTGCTCTCTGGCTGCCTGATGAACCTTCTTCTGGCGGTTTTTGTTTTTTGCATAGTCGGAATGGTTTTCGGAGTGCCGCGCCCGGTAACCCGAATTGCCCAGGTGTTTTCCGGCTCTCCGGCGGCGGCATCCGGGTTGAAAGTTGGGGACCGCATTTTGTCGGTTGACGGAGAGCCGGTCGATTCCGTGCTTGAAGTGCGGCGGATTGTGGAGAGGTCTGCCGGCCGCCCCTTGAGGATGACGCTGGATAGGGGAGGCAGAACACTCTCGGTGACCGTGGTGCCCAGGCAGATTTCCTCGGAGCGGGTGGGGCGCATAGGCATAGTTTTCGATACAGAGATGGTGCAGATAGGACCCGTGGGCGCACTGCGCGACGGTTTGGTGAGCACTTTGGCTTGGACCCACCAAATTGCTTTGGGTGTGGTGCAGTTGGTAACGGGACGGGTGCCCGCAAGCGAGGTTGGTGGTCCGGTGGCCATTGCGCGGGCAACGGCGGTCCAGGCTGATCAGGGGTTGGATCATTTCCTCAGGTTTGGGGGCATAATCAGCGTAAATCTGGCCGTGGTCAATTTGATACCTTTTCCGGGTTTAGATGGTGCAAGGCTGGCTTTCCTGCTCATCGAACTGGTTAGGGGAAAGCGGTTCGATCCGAAAAAGGAGGCATACGTACACGCAGTTGGCATCGCCATCCTCTTCTTGCTGCTTATAGCGATTACCGGCAAGGATCTTACGGAATGGATACAGGACCTGTCTTCACGTTAGAGCAGGTGAAAGAGAGTTTTCGCGAGAGGCGGCGGTCGCGTGCCGTAAAGGTTGGCAGTGTGACGATTGGCGGCGGCGCGCCGGTTTCGGTGCAATCCATGTGCACAACGGCAACCGCCGATGTGGATGCCACGGTGGAGCAGATTCGCCGTTTGAAAGATGCCGGATGCGATATAGTCCGAGTGGCCGTGCCCGATATGGATTCCGCCAGGGCCATTGCCCGGATTAAGGCGTGTGTGGATGTTCCGCTGGTTGCCGATGTGCACTTCAACTACCGGCTGGCTCTGGCGGCTTTGGAGTCCGGCGCGGACAAGCTCAGGCTTAATCCCGGGAATATAAAGAAGCCGGAGCATGTAAGGCTGGTGGTTAGGGAGGCCAAGGCCCGCGGTGTTCCCATCCGTGTGGGGGTTAACGAGGGCTCGATAGACAGGACGCGCTACCCCGAAGCCACTCCGGAAGCACTGGTTGCAAGCGCGATGGACCACATTCGGATTTTGGAGGAACTCGAGTTCAAGGATGTGGTTGTCTCTTTGAAGGCGTTTGATGTGCCAAAGACGGTTCGCGCGTATGTACTGATGGCAGAGCAGACCGATTATCCCCTGCATATTGGCATCACGGAGGCGGGTTTGCCGTGGTCCGGCACCATAAGGTCGGCGGTTGGATTAGGCGCGCTTTTGGCGATGGGAATAGGCGATACACTGCGGGTTTCGCTGGCCGCGGATCCGGTTGAAGAGGTGCGCGTTGGCATCGAGATACTGAAGAGTTTGAACCTCAGGTCGGGCGGCTACACGCTGATTGTGTGCCCTTCGTGCGGGCGGTGCGAAATCGATCTGATAGGCACGGCGCGGCGTGTGGACGAGGCTTTGCGCATGCGGCCGCTTCCGCCTCGGGAGGTGAAAGTGGCGGTGATGGGGTGCGTGGTAAACGGCCCTGGAGAGTCTAGGGAGGCCGACGTTGGGCTTACCGGCGGTGACGGCTTGGGCTTGATCATGCGATCCGGTCAGGTTGTGCGCAAGGTGCCTGAGGAGAGGATGGTTGAGGCTCTGCTTGAAGAGCTGGATAAAATTGAGGCAGATTTGAGGAGCTAGGGGTTCTCCGGTGAGTGTTACAATTCGCAAGGCAAAAATGCCGGATGTTTTCTGTATTCACGAGCTTATACAACCGTTTGCCGCCCGGGATGAGATGCTGCCGCGCAGTGTGGCGGAGATATGCGAGAGCCTGAGGGACTATTTCGTGGCCGAAGAAAACGGTGCGGTGGTTGGTTGTTGCGCTCTGCACCTGAGCACCCCAGATTTGGCCGAGGTAAAAGCTTTGGCAGTGGACGAGCGTTACCAAGGCCGCGGAATTGGCAGAATGTTGGTGGATGCTTGCATAAAAGAGGCGCGTGATTTGGGCGTTAAGAGGGTTTTTGCACTTACATATAGGCCGGGTTTCTTTCAGAGATTTTTCGGATTCAAACAGGTTGAAAAAAGCTCTCTTCCCCACAAGGTTTGGAATGAGTGCATACACTGTCCGAAGTTCCCGACGTGTGGAGAGGAAGCGGTTGTATTGGATGTTCTGCCTCAAGAAACCTGTTCTGGTGACGACGATTGAACTCTAGCGCGGCCGAGCTGAATCCAGGATTTGGTTTGCTGCAGCAGTAAAGTTTGGCAATGCTGGTTGGGTATAATTTATACGGCAGAGTTGCGAGCCTGCTTCGCCCCAAGAGAGTTTGTACGGCTTCCGCTTGAGCGGTAAGACTATGCGAGTGCGGTCGCTTTTTAGGATAGCGGTAGTAGGATTTTACCTGGCAGAGGTGTATCTGCTCGGGTTCCTGCACGTGCACGGCCTGCGCGCAGGGGCCGAAGAGGCTTTTCTGCACCGCAGGAGCGGGTCTCAGCAGTCACACCGCGTTGTTGACGACAAGCTTTGCCTTTTCTGCCAGTTTGCCGCGTCCGTAACGAGCTCTGTGCGGGAGCCTGGATTTTGCCTCGGCAGGTTTGCCGACCGCGGGAATCGAATTGCGGTTCCGCTTCCTTCGTTCCCCAATCATTGGTTGACCTCCGCTTTTCTCATCAGAGCCCCTCCGATTTAACCCCCTAACCCGCAACAAGAGAAACAGTTTCTGCAAGGCATCCTGTGCAGGGTGTTTTGCCTGTGCAGGCTTTGCTTGCTCGCTTTCGAGTGCTTAACCGTACTCTATAGGCAAAGGGGGGATCGCGATGAGCAAACAGCGGAAAGACTCCGCATTCACGCTGATCGAACTTTTGGTGGTAATTGCCATCATAGCGATACTGGCGGCGATTTTGTTCCCTGTGTTCGCGAAAGCTAGGGAGAAAGCCAGGCAGTCGAGCTGTCTCAGCAACCTGAATCAGATCGGTCGCGCGGTGATGATGTACGTGCAAGACTGGGACGGCAACTATCCATTGGTTCACCTCGGCATGCCTGGTGAGCCGGCTGTTCATGAGGGGGAAGATGAAGTTGGTAGTTGGTACGACGAGATTATGCCTTATCTGAAGAGCAAGGACGTTTTTAAATGCCCCTCGGATCCGGCTCGGGATGAAGCCATTTCCAGCTACAGCATCAACGGGTGGTTTGCGTACGCTACATCTGAAGGGGATTTCAAAAAGCCAGCCCAGACCATAATGATGGCTGAGCGTGGTGAGAAGCCCGATGGTACTCCAGTGGAGCATTTGGGCTACCATCCGTGGGAGCCCGACTTTGTGACGCATCTGTGCACAAACAGGCATATGGGCGGCTCAAACTACCTGTTTGCCGATGGGCATGCCAAGTGGCTCCGCTGGGAGATGACGATTTCGCCCATCAATATGCATATGCCGTAGCTTTTGCGGAAAAGGAGTCCCTCACCGAGAAGGCTGTTTTGAGGGCTGTGCTTTTCCGCGGAGGCCGGATGCTTCTCTAAAGCAGTTTGCGCCCTGCTGATGCAGCAAAACCCGTGCGGCTGAAAGGATGCCGCACGGGTTGCATTTTCACAAGCTGCTACGCGGAAGTTATATCACTGCATTTGCTCGGTCGGTGGTGGGGAAGCGGCGTTTAGCCGCCGCGGATTTGGGCAAGAAGCTCGTCCCGCTTTTGCTCCATGAGTTCTTTTGAGCGCGCTTCCACGTTAAGGCGCAGGAGCGGTTCGGTGTTGCTGGGGCGCACGTTGAAGCGCCAATCGGGATACTCAACGGACAAGCCGTCTATCAGCGAGATTTCTCCGTCGGAGTACCGCTCCTTCAGTTTGGCTATAATAGCCTGCGCGTCTTCCACCTCCGAGTTGATCTCGCCGCTGATGAAATACTTGGAGCGAAGAGGTTCCACCAGTTCGGCCAGGCTTTTGCCTTTCTCGCTCATAAGTTCCAGAATCATCAGCACGGGAATCATGCCGCTGTCGGCGCAGTAGTTTTCCTGGAAGTAGTAGTGGCCGCTCATTTCACCTCCGAAGGCGGCGTTTTCGCGGCGCATGGCCTCTTTGAGGAAGGAATGACCAGCTTTGTTTATAACCAGTCTACCACCGTTTTCGCGCACTGTGTCGACCACTGCCCAGATGTTTCGCGGATCGCACAGGATTGTGGCGCCGGGTTTCTTGCGGAGGACCGCCTCCGCCAGCAAAGCGGTGATGAAGTAACCCTCAACGAAGCGCCCGTTGGAATCCACGAGGAAGCAGCGGTCCGCATCGCCGTCCCACATCACCCCGAGGTCGGCCTTTTCCGCGAGCACACGCTCTACTATAGGACCTTGGTTCTCTTCCAGCATGGGGTTAGGTTCATGGTTCGGGAATGTGCCGTCAGGTTCGAAGTTCATGGGGATGATCTGGCACGGCAGGTGTTTGAATATGTGCGAGGCGATGTGGCCTCCCATACCGTTGCCTGGGTCCATCACTATTTTGTAGGGTTTGATCTTACTCGGATCAATAAAGCTGAGGACATGTTGCACATAATCTTCGTATATGTCCTTTTGGTAAACTTTGCCTTTAACTGAAGCCTTCGAGATATTTCCGTTAAGCGACAGCTCTTTTATCTCTTTAAGGCCCGTATCACTGCTGATGGGCACTGCGCCTGCTCGTATAAACTTCATGCCGTTCCACTCTTTGGGGTTGTGGGAAGCCGTGACCATGATTCCGCCGTCGTATCCGTACTTGGGAACGGCCATATAGTACATATCCGTGCCTATCATACCAAGGTCGACAGCGTCGGTTCCGGCCGAGGTTATACCCTCGATTAAGGCCTTAGCGAGCGCCGGCGAAGAAAGCCTCATATCGCGGCCAACAGCGATGGTTTTGGCGTTGAGGAATTTGCTGGTTGCCCACCCAATTCGGTAAGCGGCTTCCTCGTTTATTTGATCTGGGTAAATGCCCCGCACATCATACGCTTTAAAGATGCTAGGATCCAGTCCCATGAACGCATCATCCTCCTTTCTTCAAGTTGCACCTGGCATTCTGTTGAAAGCTTTCCCTACATTATATGCCCCGAAAAGGGGGTTCCGCAAACATCATTGCACCTAGCATCTGCGGGCGGCTATAATGAGTTGACCCTGCACACTGCTTTGCAGGGAAGCATTGGCGTAGCAAGGGTCTACGGATAGCGGGTTCTTTGCGTTTTGCAAATCTCAGTTGCGGAGGGAGTATGCCGTCTATGGATATTCCGGAAACAATGAAGGCCGTTAGGTGCTATGGTCCCAGGGATTACAGGCTGGAAGAAGTGCCGGTTCCACGTCCGGGTCCTGGCGAGGTGTTAGTGAAGGTTTTGGCCTGCGGGGTGTGTGCCAGCGACGGCAAGTGCCACCAAGGAGCCCCGCTTTATTGGGGAGACGAGCGCAGGCCCCAGTATGTTCAGCCGCCAGTTACGGCTGGGCACGAGTTTGTGGGCGAAGTTGTTGCCCTTGGGGAAGGGGCTGCCGAGAAGTACGGTCTTTCGGTTGGTGATGTGGCCATTGCTGAGCAGATACTGCCGTGCTGGAACTGCCGATTTTGCAAAACCGGAAAGTATTGGGTTTGCAGAGAGAACAATGTTTTTGGATTCCGCACCGTGGCTCAAGGCGGCATGGCGGAATATATGCTGTATCCGGCCGGCTCCATAGTGCACAAGGTGCCTTCCAGCATGCCGAGAAGGAGGGCGGCGCTTATTGAACCGCTGGCATGCTCCATCCATGCGGTGCAGCGCGCTGGGATCGAGCTTGGGGATGTGGTGGTTGTCGCAGGAGCCGGCACTCTCGGATTGGGTATGATCGGCGCCGCACGGCTGAAAAGCCCAGGCCTTCTGGTGGCGATGGATATTTTGGACAGCCGTCTGGAGGTGGCCAAACAGTTGGGCGCAGACCTGTGCATTAATCCGTCCAAAGAGGACCCTGTTGAAAGGATTATGAAGCTCACGGACGGATACGGATGCGATGTGTTTATAGAGGCCACTGGTCATCCGGAGGCGGTTGTTACTGGTCTGCACATGATTCGCAGATTGGGCACCTTTGTGGAGTTCAGTGTTATGGCCGGCCAAACAACCGTTGATTGGACCATAATCGGCGACGGTAAGGAGCTTGACGTTAGGGGGTCGCATTTGGGGCCGTACTGCTATCCGCTCGCTATAGACTACATTCACCGAGGGCTTATCAACGTGGACCCAATCGTGACGCATGAAATGCCCCTTGATGAGTTTGAGCAGGCCTTCGAGAAAGTGCACTCGGGCAGGGATTCCATAAAAGTGCTGCTTATACCGTGAGGCAGTGTGGCATCTATGGCAAAGTTGTATCCAGCCTCTTGTGTTGTGCGGGCGTCGGAGCAGGGTAAGAGGTTCGCCGCTGTGATAGAGGCCGTGGCTCCAGGGAGTCCGGCGGAGCTGGCCGGCGTTAGGCCGGGGGACAGGCTTTTGCTTTTGAACGGAGCTCCGGTTCTGGATGTACTGGACTATCGGTTCCGCTCGTCGGGAGAGGAGGCCACGGCGCTTATAGAAAAGGCGAGTGGCGAGCTTGTCGAAGTCCGCAAAACCGCCGACGAGGATTTCGGGTTGGAGTTCGAGGCGGAGATTTTCGACCGGGTGCGGCTCTGCGAGAACAACTGCCCATTCTGCTTTGTTTATCAACTTCCAAAAGGGTTGCGTCGCTCCTTGTACATAAAGGATGATGACTACCGGCTATCGTTTATTCACGGGAACTACGTGACGCTGACAAATCTGACGGAAGCCGACTACCGCCGAATTGAGGAACAGCGCCTTAGCCCTCTGTACGTGAGCGTGCATGCCACCGATCCGGATGTGCGCGCTGGGCTTTTGGGCGTCGAGGGGAATGCGGAGATCATGACCCCTTTGCGAAGGTTGGTGCAAAGCAGAATCCAGATTCACTGCCAGGTTGTGTTGTGCCCCGGCATCAACGATGGGGATGTGCTGCGTAAAACACTGAGCGACTTGGCGTCTTTGTACCCTGGCGTGCAGTCTGTGGCGGTGGTGCCGGTGGCTGTTGGGCGCCATATGCCGGAAAAGAGAAGACTTCAACTGGAAGCTTTGTCGAAAAACCGAGGATTGGCTGAACGTCAAAACTTTTCGCACGTAACCCCGGAAGCCGCGGGGGTGGTCTTGGCCGAGGTGAGCAGGCTGCAGAAAAAGTTTCTTTCGGAACTGGGTACAAGGTTTGCCTTTGCCGCCGATGAGTTCTACTTGCTTGCCGACGCGCCCATTCCTGGTTACCGCCACTATGAAGGCTTTCCACAGCTTGAGGACGGCATAGGGATTGTGCGGTTGTTTTGGGAACGATGGCGGCAGGTTGAGAAGCGGCTTCCGAGCGGGCTTTCTCGACCGCGCCGTGTGGCGTTTGTGACGGCGGAGCTTGGAATTCGTACATTGAAGCACGTTATTTCGCGCCTCAACAGGGTGGAAGGCCTTTCAGTGGAGCCGGTTGTGGTGGTGAATTCGCTCTTCGGCGAGAGGATAAATGTGGCTGGGCTGATGACTGGGCGCGATGTGGCGAAGGCTCTGCGCAGTTGCAAAAGCGGCGGTTTTGACGAGGCATGGGTGCCCGAGGTGGCGGTCCGTGAGGGGCGTTTTTTGGACGATATGACTCCGGAGGACGTATCGCGGAGCAGTGGAATTCCTGTTCGCGTGGTGAACGAATGGCCAAGAGGTATAGTGAAAGCACTGCGCCTATTGACGTGCAGCGGATGTGTGATACAATAAAGTTGCCACAGCGACCCTGCGGTACGCGTGATGGTTTTGGGAGTTTTGAGCCAGCACCTCAATAATAGGGAGTCGATCGTCAAGGCTGAGTGGTAGCCCGTCAAACCGGCGGGAATCGCGGAGGTCTTGACTAGACACCCACCCGTGGCATACGGGTTCTAAGACGCCCTACCACACGGTACTCGCGGGGTGTTTATTTGTGCCATTTGGTGGTGTCAAAAGTTTTGCGTGTGCGCTTTTGGCGCACCGCGGTTGGATACTGCAATGAGAAACGTCATTATACTTGGTTCCGGCCCTGCAGGGCTTACTGCCGCTATATATGCGGCCCGCGCGAATTTATCCCCTTTGGTGGTGGAAGGACTAACCCCCGGCGGTCAGCTTATGATCACCACGGAAGTAGAGAACTTCCCCGGCTTTAGAGAACCCATTATGGGCCCCGAATTGATGCAGGCTATGAGGGATCAGGCGGCTCGCGTGGGTGCGGAATTCGTTTCCGGGGATGCCACTGCTGTGGATTTTCGCTCCAGGCCGTTTAAGGTCTCGGTTGGAGATGATGTTTACGAAGCCAAAACGGTGATCATAGCCACCGGTGCGTCTGCCAAGTGGTTGGGTTTGGAATCGGAGCGCCTTTTGGCCGGTCGGGGTGTTTCCGCCTGCGCTACCTGCGATGGTTTCTTCTTCCGCGGTAAGGAGGTAGCCGTTGTGGGCGGCGGTGATACCGCAATGGAAGAGGCGCTGTTCCTCACCCGTTTTGCTTCAAAGGTCACCGTTATCCACCGGAGGGACGAGCTTCGGGCTTCCAAAATAATGCAGGATCGTGCCTTCCGCAATCCCAAGATATCTTTTGTTTGGAACAGCGTGGTGGATGATATCCTCGATCCGTCGCAAAACCGCGTGACGGCTGTGAAACTGCGCAACGTTAAAACCGGCGAGATCACGGAAATGCCTGTGGACGGCGTGTTTATAGCCATTGGGCACCAACCCAACACAGAAATCTTCCGCGGACAGATAGAGCTAGATTCCGCAGGCTATATAGTGGCGGATGGTACCAAAACGAGCGTTCCCGGTGTTTTCGCCGCCGGAGATGTGGTGGACCGAACATACAGGCAGGCGATAACCGCGGCTGGTTCCGGCTGCATGGCGGCGATAGACGCCGAGCGCTATTTAGAGTCCATCGAGGGGTAAGGTTTTTATAATTAATTTTTTCAACGGTGCGAATTGGCCTCGCAATTGATGGAGGAGTTCCCGCCGTAGCTTAGAATTATTTAAGCACCGGACATCATTGCGGAGTTCTACGCCGGGAGCTTTGTGGAGAAATGAAAACCATAAGGTTGGCCATTTTCGCTACCGTTTTTGTGCTTTTGGCCTCAGAAGTATGCGCACGCGGTTTTGGTCGAGTTGGAGGATTTGGTCGCATTGGTGGGGGAGGCGGCTTAAGTTTCGGCCGCCGCGTCGGGGGGTTCGGTGGAACCTTCGGAAGAAGGCCAACGCCGTTTTTTGCACAGCCCCGTCGTTCGGCTCCATCCACGGTTTTCAGCCCTCCGCCGCGCGTTCCCGGAGCGCGCCCTTATTCTTCGCGCCCTGATACCAATTTGGGAACGCCTCTTCCGTCAGCGAAACCCGGCGCTAGATCCAGCACCAACGTTTTTTCTGGCGACACCAATCTCGGTACTCCGCCTTCTGCAAGACCTAGAGTTGGAAGTGGAGGAGCCACAGGTTCAGCAGGCACTTTCGGCGGTGTGAAGTATCCAACTCCTGCGCGGGACCGCTATGTAATCTATGAGCGCGGCTACGGCGGTGTGTATGTACCCAGCGGCTACAGTCCGTGGCCGTTTTACGCGTGGTTCCTGTTCCCGTGGCTTTTTCCGCATCCGTATCCCGCTGGTTTTGCCTATGCGCACCATGTTGGATTTTTCGGGGCTGTTTTGACGGCGGTTATAGCCCTTGTTGTGCTGGGATTGGTTGTGTGGCTTGTTGTTGTCTTGTTTAGGAGCGCTTTCCGCGGGCTTCGGGCGGCCAGGCGGTATGAATGAGGTTTTTCTGCGAGCATTTAAACCCCACAGACGGTGTTTGGTGATTGTGCATAAAATGTGCGGTTTTGGTTGCGGTAGGGTGAAGCCATGTCTGATCAAGCAGTAGGTTCAGAGCGTTCTGGAAGTTTAGAGCACCAACCTGTTGAAATCCCGGAGGTTTTGAGCGTCCTCCCCATGCGTGGGGTGGTTGTTTTTCCGGGAATGATCATCCCTTGGCAGGTTCAGCGCGAGTCTACAGTCAAGTTGATAGACGATGCCGCGGCAAAGGGGAACAGGTTCATCTGCCTTGCGGCTATGCGCGATCCGGAGATACCAGAGCCGGGGATCGATGATGTGTACAAAGTTGGAGTGGCCGGCTACATCAGAATGATGCTGAAACTGCCGGATCGCATCCAGCTTATGCTTCAAGGGGTGCAGAGGGTTGAGATCACCGAGGTTTTGGAGCGCGAGCCGTACGCAGTTGTCCGCGTTAGAAGACTTCAGGATGTGAAAACCGGTGATCCGACTGAATTGGATGCCCTGCGGCGCACGGTTATTCAAACCTTCAGGCGCATGCTGGAGCTGTCACCGCAGGCTCCGGAGGGTATGGCGGATACAGTGGCAAACATACAGGACCCCAGCGATGTTGCTGATTTTATAGCCGCCAACTCTCCGCTTTCCACAGCAGACAAGCAGGACCTTCTCGAGACTTTGGACGTGAGAGAAAGGCTTACAAAGCTTCTCAAGTTCCTAACCAGAGAGGTCCAGATGCTTGAGCTTCAGGGAAAGATCCAATCCCAGGTGTCAAGCGAGCTTTCAAAAACGCAAAGGGAATACTACCTGAGGGAACAGCTAAAAGCCATACAAAGGGAGCTTGGGGAAAGCGACGAGAGAACGCAAGAGATAGAGGAGCTCAAAGAGAGGATAGCGAAAGCGAACCTTCCCGAAGAGGCTAGGAAAGAAGCGGAAAGGGAGCTTGACAGGCTTTCCAAGATGCCCCCAGCGGCCGCGGAATACACTGTATCGAGGACATATCTCGACTGGCTTGTAAGTCTTCCCTGGTCTGTATCGACTGAAGACAACCTTGACATAAAGAGGGTAAGGGAAGTTCTTGACGAGGACCACTATGGTTTGGAGAAGGTGAAAGAGAGGATACTTGAGTATCTTTCGGTTCGAAAGTTCAAAGGAGAGGGAGAGATAAGGCATCCGATACTCTGCTTTGTGGGGCCTCCTGGGGTTGGGAAGACATCTCTTGGCAGGAGCATAGCCAGGGCATTGGGGAGGAAGTTTGTGAGGATAAGCCTTGGAGGGCTTAGGGATGAAGCCGAGATAAGGGGTCACAGGAGGACTTACATAGGAGCGCTTCCTGGTCAGATAATCCAGGGGATAAGGAGAGCAGGGGTAAACAACCCTGTTTTCATGCTTGACGAGATAGACAAAGTGGGGATGGACTTTCGAGGGGATCCAACGAGTGCGCTTTTGGAAGTTTTGGATCCCGAGCAGAACAGCACATTCAGGGACCACTATTTGGATGTTGCGTTTGACCTATCGAAGGTTTTGTTCATAACGACAGCGAATCTTTTGGACCCGATATCGCCTCCATTGAGGGACAGGATGGAGGTATTGGAGCTTCCCGGCTACACAGAAGAGGAGAAGGTAGAGATAGCCAAGAGGCATTTGATACCGAAGCAGATGAATGAGCACGGATTGGAGGAGAGGCACATAGAGTGGAAAGAAGAAGCGGTGAGGATGATAATAAGGGGCTACACGAGGGAAGCAGGGGTAAGGAATTTGGAGAGGGAGATAGCGTCGATATGCAGGAAGGCGACCAGGGAGTTTGCGGAAGGAAGGGAAGAGAAGGTTGTAGTGGATGAAGAGCAGGTGAGGAAGTACTTGGGGTCGCCTAGGTATGAATCTGAGGAGATAAGGGAGAGGATAGACAGGCCAGGGGTAGCGACAGGGCTGGCATGGACGGCAGCAGGTGGAGAGGTTTTGATAGTGGAAGCGACAGGTATGCCAGGGGAGCAGAAGCTGATACTGACAGGGATGCTGGGAGAGGTGATGAAGGAGAGTGCGCAGGCGGGTTTGAGCTATGTGAGGAGCAGGGCAAAGGAGTTGGGGATAGATCCTGACTTTTACAGGAAGATGGACATACACGTGCATGTGCCAGCGGGAGCGATACCGAAGGATGGGCCCAGTGCAGGGATAACGATAACGACAGCGATAGCGTCTTTAGTTACAGGGAGGAAAGTGAGAGCAGATGTAGCGATGACAGGGGAGGTAACGCTGACAGGAAGGGTTCTGCCGGTGGGAGGGATAAAGGAGAAGGTTTTGGCAGCCAGGAGGGCAGGGATAAAGGTGGTAGTGTTGCCGGAGAGGAACAGGAAGGATGTTGAAGAAGAGGTGCCGGAGCAGGTTAGGGAAAGTTTGGACATAAGGTTTGTGAACACGATGGAAGAAGTGCTGGATATAGCCCTGGAGCCAAACGGCGTCCGCTGAGG
>Ga0080004_1139860_pt1 | contig 66796 bp, 61 predicted proteins | sample WasSprMetagenome_FD_69207 | JGI IMG/M metagenome (GOLD analysis project Ga0080004, IMG submission 69207) | Sulfidic aquatic microbial communities from Washburn Spring, Yellowstone National Park, USA - WS (SPADES assembly) (version 2) | ecosystem: Environmental > Aquatic > Thermal springs > Hot...
CTTGGCGAAAGTTTGCCCAGTGGCTGAAGGTCTTCAAAGAGAGGCAAGAGTCCCTCGGTCACAAGTTGCTTGTCCATGTCCACAGCCGAAAGGGTGCTTTGCCGACACTGTTGATTGCAAAAAGGTTGAAGTTGAAGACGGTGCTCCACTGGCGAGTGGCAGCACCAATGCCTTCAATAGTGCGTCGTCTTGCGGATGTCGTGATCGCTATTTCTAATTCGGCTGCGGAACAAGCCAGAAAGATTGGGATACCCGAGGATCGGTTGGTGGTTATCTATTCTGGGGTTGACATCGACAGATTCACTGTTCCATTAGGAGTCCGTGCGGAAACTCGAGAAATTGCGCGCACACAATTTGGGATTGCCAAGGACGATTTCGTTGTGGTTGCTGTGGGACGCCTTGTTCCTCTGAAAGGTTATGACTTGCTCCTTGAAACGCTTGCCTTGTTTCCCCTCAACGAGCGCCCTAAAGTTTTGTTAGTAGGGGATGGGGAGGAAAGACCGAACTTGGAGAGGTTAGCCACGAAATTGGGGTTAGAGGGGTGGGTTCAGTTTCTTGGGTTTCTCTCGGACATCAGACTCGCTTTATTTGCAGCCGATGTTTTTGTGCAACCCAGTAGAAATGAAGGATTAGGTGTTGCTATCCTTGAAGCGATGGCATCCGGTCTTCCAGTCATTGCCTCAAGGGTGGGTGGGATACCTGAAATTGTGCGAGACGGCGAAACCGGTTTGCTTTTTACCCCTAACGACCCATTTTCGTTAAAGGAAGCATTGACAAGAATTCGTCGTGATGAAGATTTGCGTCACAAAATTTCCAAGCGCGCCCAAGAATGGGTCGCGGAGCATCACGACATCCGCCTGCTTCCGGTCAGAGTGCACGAGACTTACCTGCGTGTCTCGAAGGGATGATGAAAATGCGGGGAAGAGTGCTGCTTTATCATCAAATAAGTGAAGCGCCATCGCAAACTGCTGCAAAGACCACACTTTTTGTTCACCCCCAGCACTTTGCTACTCAAGTCTTTCTGTTGAAGCGATTTTTCAAAGTGGTCTCGTTGGAGGAACTATTGTGGGAGTTAAAGAAAGGCGTTATTACGCCTCGCAGTGTTGCCGTAACTTTTGATGACGCTACGGTGGATTTTGGGGAGAGAGCAGTGCCAATACTTGAACGATACCGAGTGCCTGTGACCCTGTTTGTCGTGGCGGGGAAAATGGGAGAGAAAACAGACTGGGTTGACAGAGACGGAATTCCTCAAGCATGTCTCCTTGATGCCGAGGCATTGAGGGAACTCCCCTCATTTGTAGACATTGGCTCTCATTCCCTTACCCACCCTCGCTTCAACACTTTGGTGGGCGAGCAACTGGCGAGAGAGATTTTCGACAGTAAAGCCTTACTTGAGAGAAAACTTCGGCGTCCTGTGCGCTGGTTTGCTTACCCCTTTGGCGAAGCCCCAGAAGAAGCAAAGACGATGGTAAGGAAGGCAGGCTATCTAATGGCATTAAGTTCTCGTCGTGGATGGATCATGCCCGCAAGTGATCTCTGGGCGTTGCCCAGACTGGCTGTCCCATATTGGGTGGGGCGTGTAGGTTTCTTGCTCTGGCTCAGATTAGCGCCCGAATGGGGGAGAAGAAAAACATGAAAGGAGTCATAGCGGTTTTAACCTTAAATCACATTGGCGATGTTTTGTTCACGGAACCCGCTATCACTGCGCTTCGTGCGGGATACCCGACAGATCGCCTTGTTGTCATCACCTCGGGCGAGGGACAAGCAGTGTTGGCTGATCACCCTGCCATTGATGCCCTTTGGGTTCGGGAACGGACACTAACGGGTTGGTGGAGATTGGTAAAACGACTCCGAAAAATTGCTCCATCTCTTGTCGTTAGTTTCTCACCGTCGTCTTTCGGGTTGGCGTTGGCAGCCTTTTTAAGCGGCGCTTCCAAGCGCTTCGGCTTTTCTGTTCGACCTGTTCAGTGGCGTTTCTTCACGACGGCGTTGCCCTTTCGGTCGGAGCGTCATGTCGCCGACGATTATTTGGCACTGGCAGAAGCGGCAGGGGGCAAAGGGAAACGGCGCCTCCCGCGCCTTTTCCTGACGGACGACGAGCGAGAGCAAGCCTACCAAACCTTGCGAACAATGGGCTGGGACGGGACGACACCGCTACTCGGTTGCCATCCCTTCTCCAGCGTCGCCCACAAGGAGTGGGGCGATGAGAACTTTGCAGCGTTGTTGGCGTGGGCGAGCAATCGATGGAGTTTTCGTCCCATCATTTTCGGCAGCCCTGCTGAGCGAGACCGAGCCGAACGGTTGGCGGCGCAAGTTCAGGGCATTTCGGCGGCTGGGAAACTTTCGCTGCGGGCGTTCATTGCGGCAGCATCGTGGTGCGCAGCGTTCGTTGGGGGCGACAGCGGACCCGTCCACATCGCCGCCGCGTTGGGCGTGCCGACCTTAGCCCTTTACGGTCCGACCGACCCACAACGGACGGGACCGTTGGGAGAGCGGGTTGCCGTCGTCCAATCGCCGACAGGGACGATGCGAGACCTTGCCGTCGCCGCTGCCCAATCAGCGGCGGAGCGCCTTTGGGCAAAGGTGGCGAGCCGACAATGACCCTTTCCGTCGTCGTCCTCACCCGCAACGAAGCCAAAAACATTGAGCGATGCCTAAAAAGTGTCCAATGGGCGGATGAGATCGTCGTCGTGGACGCTGAGAGCACTGATGGAACGCCCGAGATCGCTCAAAAGTTTGGTGCCCGGGTGATTGTCCATCCGTGGGAAGGGGCAGGAAAGCAAGCAGATTTTGCTATCTCGCAAGCCAAAGGCGAATGGATCTTGATGGTTGACGCGGATGAGGAAGTCTCTCCGGAACTTGCACGAGAGGTGCTGAAAGTTTTGTCAAACCCGTCTGACCGCGTTGCCTACAAGGTGCTAAGGGTTGACTTAGTGTTGGGACGGTGGCTCAAACATGGTGGGTTCTACCCGCATTATGAGTTGAGGCTTTTTAAGCGAGGACATGTTCGACATGACCCTCGCCCTATCCACCGAAAAGCGATCGCTGAAGGTCCTGTGGGCAAAATCAACGCACCCTTATGGCACTATACTGCCGAAGATTTCGCTGAATGGCTGCTTAGGAACATCAGGAGAGCGAGGATTGAAGCGGAATGGGATTTCTTACACGGGGAGCGTTTCAGTGGGCTTGAAATTGCAGGCGCTTTTTGGAAGTTCCTTCGCAGGTTCCTTTTGAAAGGCGGCTTTTTGGACGGTTGGGCTGGCTTTTTCGCTTGCGCTGAAAGGGCTTTCTACATCATCGCGAAACAAGCGTGCTTGCTGGAACTCCAAAAGGGATTGCGCCAACCAAGCGAATGGATGAAAGCGTATAAATGAGGTGATGCTCTTGGACCTGCAAGTTGAGTGGACACCCTGCGATTTATGCGGGGCAGAAGATTGGGAAGTCTTGTTTATCGGCTCTGACCGACGCCACAAATTGCCGGGTGAGTTTGGAGTGACCAAATGCCGAAGTTGTGGACACCTCCAAACGAACCCAAGACCCACTGACGAATTCTTGCCGACCTTCTACCCTGAAAGTTACAGCGCTCATTCCGCCGAATGCCACCGTATCCGACATACCAAAAGGGACTTGCACTTGATGAACTTAGGCAGGAAGTTTCCCCTCGTCGGGAAAATGTTCTCAACGGCTGCGGCATGGCGTTTCTGCCGTCTTGTCCCCAAGTGGCTGGAAACCGAAAATGGGCTTTTTCTCGAGTTAGGCTGCGGAACTGGGTGGCTTTGTGCGCTCGCTTGGGAGATGGGTTGGCAAGCCGTAGGGCTTGACATTAACCTGAATGCTTGCAAAGTTGCTCGTCAAACTTGGGACATACCAGTCCTCTGCTCTGACAGTTTATCGTTGCCCTTCAAGTCAAACACTTTTCATCTGGTCGTTTTGCGCCATGTCTTGGAGCATCTCCCGTCCCCTCGGCAAGCGCTTTCCGAGGTGTATCGGGTTTTGAAGGACGACGGTTGGGTGGCTTTGGAAGTGCCTAATGCTGGGTCTTTGGGAAGGTGGGTTTACGGACCGCTTTGGGACAGTTGGGATTTGCCCCGGCACCTACATCATTTCACACCGGCAACCTTAAGGCGTCTCATGGAGCAAGTTGGGTTTCGAAAGGTCAAAATTTCCAGCGCCTGTTTCAAGCCTTTCGTTCTGACGGCAAAATGGTTTCCGAGCAAAAACTTGCTTACTCGCTTCGCTCGGTTGCTCTTAGAACTTCCCTCGTGGCTGCTCCTCCCTTTCCTCGTTGCCAATCAACAGGGAGAAATCCTGAGGGCATGGGGCTTGAAGGAAGGTTAACTCTTTCTGCGCTTGCGATAAAATTAGCGGCAAAAAGAAGCCACCAAAACTCACAGGAGGGATGGGCTTTGGAGACAGAAATTGGAATTGGGCGCAAAGCCCGACGGGCTTACGGATTGGACGAAATCGCTCTTGTGCCTGCTCCCGTTGCTGTTGACCCAGACGATGTTGATGTCTCGTTGAAGATTGGCGATTTGACCCTTTCAATCCCCGTCCTTGCATCGGCGATGGATGCAGCCGTTGACACAAAAGTCGCTATTGAAATGTCGCGCTTGGGTGGGTTGGCAGTGTTGAACTTGGAAGGACTCCATGTCCGGTATGAAGACCCAAGTCCTGTCATTGAGCGAATTGTCAGCGCGTCAAAAGAAGAAGCGGTCCAAGTCTTGCAGGAAGTTTACCGAGAACCCATTAAGCCCGAACTTATCCGCAAAAGGGTTCGTGAAGTCAAGCAAGCAGGTGCACGATTGGGTGTATCAGCGACACCAGCAAAGGCTCTGGAACTTCTGCCCATCGCCTTGGAAGAGGGCGCTGATGTCGCCGTAATTCAGTCAACAGTCACCACCGTCCGCTTCATCTCGTCAACCAAACCTGCTTTGCCTTGGGATCAAATCCGCAAGACCATTAAAGTTCCGCTCATCGTTGGAAATTGCGTCAGTTACGAAGGGGCATGGGAATTGATGGAAGCGGGGGCAGATGCCGTTTTGGTCGGTGTCGGTCCAGGCGCAGCGTGCACGACACGGCAAGTGGTTGGAGTTGGGGTCCCACAGGCAACGGCAATTGCCGATGTCGCCGCCGCTCGCGATGACTTCTTCAAGCAAACGGGCAAATATGTCGCAGTTATCGCTGATGGCGGAATGAGGACGGGAGCGGACATCTGCAAGGCTATTGCCTGTGGTGCCGACGGAGTGATGATTGGTTCACCCATCGCTTCCGCCTTTGAAGCGCCTGGACGGGGCTACCATTGGGGCATGGCGACCCCTCATCCAGGATTGCCGAGGGGGACTCGCATTTATGTCGGTCAAGTTGCGCCATTGGAGGTTATCCTGCTTGGTCCAGCCACGAAGGACGACGGGACATTGAATTTGGTCGGTGCGCTCAAGAATGGGATGGGAATGTGCGGTGCAAGGAACATCAAGGAGATGCATCGCTGTCAAATCGTCATCGCCCCAACCATCCGAACGGAAGGGAAACAATTGCAGCGAGAGCAAGGCGTCGGTCAAGGTCGGTAAGAGAAATGCAAAAACGGTTTATCTGGCGGATGTCAACGCATCTCCCGGGCTTGCCGACAAGTTATCAACTCATCCGTTGTTCTGCCGTTACGAAGGCATTTTGACAACTCGTTCAAACCTGAACATCACTGCGCTGCCACTTCATACCAGAGCGTTTGCCACTGAGGACCGATGCGGATGACGGCGTTGCCTGATGGATCGGCATTGACTGGGATTTGGGATTTCCGTTGCCCACGCTCGTCCAATGCCCACGCTTGCACCCGTTTCGCAGGCAGCGGCAAGGTAACGGTAGCGGGAACACCTTCAACTAACGATGGCGGTCTGCCCCAGTTGCGACCGCAACTTGACTTGGGAGGATAGCCCGGAACTTCTTTCCAGCCCATGTCGGTGTTTTCCGCGTAGCCAGTCGCAGTGATAAGCAAACGGACGGGACGAGGGACGCGGGACGAGGGACGCGTCGGTAAGGAGCCATCCACGACGGTGAGGGTAATGGCGCACCAACCGTCCTGCATCGTTTGCCCAGGTTCAATCACGACGCCCCCCAACTCAAACCGCTTGCCACCTGTAAACCCGATGACCGCTTTGCTGTTTTGGGCGTTAACGGTAACAACGCCACGCCCTTTCTCTGTCAAGTCCCAAATCAACTCGCCCGTATCGGACACGAATCGGTTGCCATCAATTTTCACTTGTTCAGGCTTAAGAGCGGTTGGCGGAACTCGCTTACCATCAGTCGCGATTGCGACCCGATGAACAAGCATCGCTTCGTTAGGAACTCCGACATGACCTGCGTGGACGAGCAACCACGCCCAACTGCGCCGCAGCAAGTCAACTTCTTGCTCTTTCGTTAACTTGACAACCACTTGTTGCTTGGCAGGCTTTACATCGCCCCGGACGAACATCGCTGCTGCAGGGACGAGGGTGACCATTTTGGTCGGATGTTGGTCAATGTCAAAGAAGTTGGGAATGCGCCTCAAGTCCCAGTCGTCGCGCCGATGAGAGTAACTGAAGGCATAAATGGCGTCCCAATCCTGCAACGCCGCATAGGCTGCCAGTAAAAGGAAGGCTTCGCTGCAGTAAGTGTTCGGTGCTGGATGATTGTATTCGGTGACGGAGTGCGGTTTGCCCAAGACCCGCCGCAAAGCCAAACCCGGCAGCGTTCCACCCCGTTCGTTGACCATCGTTCGGTTGGGCACAATCCAATCCTCAGGGTCCCAAGGTCGGGAGGGGAACATCGGATGCTGCCAGTAAGCGTGTGTATCCACGCAGTCAAGTTTTGCCATCATGTTGGGTGTGCTGCATCCGACGATTGTGCCGATGACCAATGCCTTAACTTTCAACTCGCCCTTGAGGTAGCGGTAAATTGTTTGCCAGTATCGGTCCTCCGTCTCCCACAAAAACCGCATCCAGTCCCGTTGGGCTTCGGGCGTGCGCTCACCGAAACGACTGCGAAGGAAAATGGGGATGCTACCATCTTCAAGGCGTTCATTGGCTGCCAACCCAACAATGCCACCGGGACGAAGGGAGGGCGCTGCGAACCAATAAGTTGTCGTTTGAGCACCGAGGTTGCTGAAGATGACACGCGCGTTGTCGTCGCCCCTGTTAAGTGTGAAGGTGAACCGAAATTCGCGCCACTCCTGTGTCAATCGGACTTCTGCGCTGAAGCCGAGGTTTTGCCAAGGTTCGTGGGCTTGTGAAATTCCAACCGTAATGGTGCAAGGTCGTTCCGCCCTCGCCCAGAAGGAAAGCGTGTATGGGCGGTCAGGTTGAACTTTTAAGTTGGGTTGGTGAAACTGGACATGCCAACCTTGCGTGCCCTTCTTCGTGACGGTGATGCGGACGAAGCGAAGCCCCTTCAGTTCGGGGATGGGTTCGGCGACGACTTCCGCTGTGGCTTCTGCACCTGCATGTCGTTCCAAAACCCAATCTTGTAGCCCCGCCTCAAAATTCGTGTTCCTCAGCATTTCGTTGCCCAAAGGTTCTTCTCTGACACCCCAAGCCTTTCGCAACTTCTCCGTTGTGCCGTATCGGGCTTTCAGCCAAGCGTTCCACTGCCGTTGCAATTCATCCTGAAAAACCTTGGGCATCTGGTCAATATCGCCACCGAGCCACGCGTGAACGAGACCGTTCTCATTGTTGATTTCCACAAAAGCGACAACGGGGTCTTCGGCATAAGTGAGCCCTGTGTAGGGGTTGCGATGGGTCAGCAACTTGCGGGCATACTCCTTTTGCAACTCAATCATCGGCTCATAGAAAAAGCCGACAATGTGCCGTTCCTTCCAACCGAGTTGCTCAATCTCTTTGGGCAAACCATCGGCAGCGTTGAAGGGACGGGAAACAAGCAGGTTCAGGTTGACATAAATGCCATTGCGTTTCAGTTGGGCGATCAAATAGTCCAGTCGGTCAAGGGCTTCTGGGTCAAGGTCGCGGGTGTGTGGGACATTGCGGGCTCTAATTCCGTTTGGGAAAGTTTGGTTGTCCATGTGGTGGAAGCGGACGATGTTGATGCCGAACTTCGCCATCCGAGCAGCAATCTTTTCGGCATCCTCTTTGCGTGGGAAACACGCGCCGAAACATAGGTTCACGCCCAGAAAACGAATTCGCTGCTTACCGGCATAAAGGTGACCGTCGGCACCGACACGGATGTGCCCAAATTTGCCTGCGGGTTTGTGAAGCCAATGGCTGATGTTAGTCGCTGACGGAGAGGCATCGTCCCAAGGCAAGACAAAAGGGAAAAGCGGGGCATCCCGTTTACTTTCTTGTGACAGCCCTTGCCTCATAGTCCACCAACCCCCAAAGCCAGAGATGAACGCCAAGATGACCAGCGTCCACCACCGCATCTCTATCGCCTCCTGCCTGTCAATAGCGAACGCTTATGCACTGTCAGGCTGCCTCAACCACAGCCTTTTGGTGAATGAGAGCGTTCAACCTTCGCATCAACTTTGACTTGAAGCGTGCAGCCGTGTTCTTTTTGATGACGCCTTTCGAAGCCGTTTTGTCAATGATGCGGCAGGCTTCATAGACCGCCCGTTGTGCCTCCTCCAAACTGCCAGTCCCTTTTGCTGCCGACTCTAAAGCGAGGCGGGCACGCTTGATGAAGGTCTTCATGCGCGACCGATAAGCCTGATTCCTCATTCGCCGTTTTTCCGCCTTTCTCATCGCCCTGAGGGCAGATTTAGTGTTCGGCATCTCCGTCCCTCCTTGGGAGAAGTTTGTTGTCGCTTTGCGGAAAAGCATTATAGCACGACAACACCTCGCAGGTGCGCCCTAAAACCATCCTCCCGGCGGATTCAGCGAGTATGCGTGAAAAGGCGATCAAAAACTGTGCGAAGTGCTGAGCGCGGTGCCTTGCTGAAAAACCTAATTTGTGCCAACAGAGAAGCCAACACAGCGCTGCAGGCGAAACCTTTCAAAGTCCGCACCCGACGAAATATTGACATTGCCGATTTGAACACTCATAATTTAAGGCGAGGTGAAGGATATGGCTGAGACTGGGACGAAACTCAGACCTTGCCAGGAAGTTGCACGAGCCATCGCAGAGGCGTTGGCGGCGATGGACAACCAGCCCAGCGACGAATTGGTGCTAAAGCGCAACTACATTGAGCGGCTGAAGCGGGAGAAAAATCCCGAGCGCATCGTTGACGAACTGCCGCAACTTGCAGGTTGCGACTACCAAGCCATTCCTGAGGAAGACATTGTTCGGTTGCACTGGTGGGGCATCTTTCACGACAAGCCGAAAGTGGGCTATTTCTGCTTGCGCATCAAGTGTCCGGGAGGAATTGTCAAGCCAGCACAACTTCGCGGTGTCGGCGAACTTTCAGTTTGCTACGGTCAAAACTATGTTGAGTTGACGACGCGCCAAAACTTCCAATTGCACCATGTTCACCTGACGCAACTTCCCGAAGTTTTTGACCGCATTTATGCTTTGGGACTGACGACGAAAGGCGGTTGCGGCGATACTGTCCGCAACATCACTGGCTGCCCTGTTGCTGGGCTTGACCCGCACGAACTTTTTGACCCGACACCCATCATTTTGGAGGCAGCACAGTTGTTTGACAGCACGCCCGAATACAGCGATCTGCCACGCAAACACAAAATCACCATCAGCACTTGCCCCTACTGGTGCACCGCTCCCGAAATAAACTGCGTTGCCTTTGTGGGAGCAGAAAAGGATGGTCGGAAAGGCTTTACAGTTTTGGTCGGCGGAGGTTTAGCCTCCACGCCTCGCTTGGCAAAACCTCTGGGAGTGTTCATTGAGCCTCAAGATGCCATCCCCGTCATGGTTGCCATCTTGGAACTTTGGCGGACGAACAAACGCTACCGCATTTCCCGCGTTAAAGCCCGCTTCAAGTTCATGGTTGACGATTACGGACCGGAGCGCATCCGGTTGATGATTGAGCAAGCGCTGGGTCGCAAACTTGAGGACTACCCTGAAACGCCTCGCCCCATCGGCTTCACCAATCACATGGGCATCCATGAACAGAAGGGACATGGGACAGGTGACAAGGGACAGGCGTATTACATCGGTGTGCCCGTGTTGGCGGGGCAGATGAAGGGAGAACATCTCATCGCTTTGGCAGATTGGCTTGAAAGTTTCGGCGGCGATTTCCGAATCACTCGCCAACAGAACTTCATTTTGACCAATGTGCCCGAAAGCAAAGTGGATGACACGGTAGCGTTGTTGCGGGAACTTGGCTACTCGCCTTTTGCTTGTCCCCTCATCGCTAACGGAATTGCTTGCACGGGAGACCCGTTCTGCAACTATTCTGTGACCAACGCCAAACATCATTTGCGTGAAGTCATTGCCCACTTGCGTTCGGTTTTCGGCGATGAGATTTGGCATCAGGTTAGGTTGACACTTCACATGGACGGTTGCCCTCACGCTTGCGCCCAACATTGGGTGGGAGACATCGGGTTGCAAGGGACTGCAGCGACATTGCCTGACGGCACGAAGCAAGAGGGATTTGACATCATCTTGGGTGGAGGCATCGGCGAACTCCCGCGCATCGGTAGGCAAATCATTCGCCGCGTTCCCGCCCACGAGGTGAAATTCGTCGTTGAACGATTGGTCCGCGCCTATTTGCAAGAGCGCCAAAATGGCGAAACTTTCCAGCAATGGTGCTTGCGGGTCGGAGACGAGCACCTCAAAGCCGTCGCTACCGCTGTCTCTACTGGACTCATTGCCGTTTAGCCGTCAATTACGCTTTACACATTACGAATTACGCAAGGAGGTGCTTTGAGATGGCTGATTTGGCGATTGTCGTTCGTGAGAGCGCCTATGACCGCATCTTGACTCCTTTGGCGTTCGCTTACTTGGCAGCATCATCGGGGCAAGAGGTTGAGATGCTGTTCGTCAACTGGGCTGTTAGGGCGTTGAGCAAAAAGTATGCCGACGAGTTTCCCATCTCGGCGGAAAGGGCAGGAAGCGAGGAGTGGTTGAAACAGCAAATCGCGTCAGCAGGGTTGCCAACTCGCATCTCTGACTTGTTGAAAATGTTGGCTCAAACAGGGAAGGTTCGGCTTTACGCTTGCACCCTCGCAGCGCAAATCTTCGGCGTCAACGAAGGTGACTTGATTGAAGGTGCCGAATTCCTGCCGGCGAATGAGTTCTTGGCAAAGATGGCTGAAGCGAAAGTGACGATGACTTTTTGAAGCGAGGTGATTGAGAATGGCGGAAGCGACCGAACAGCGAATAGACCTAACGGGCAAACGGTGCGTTTTGGTCACTGCAGCCCTCGCTGAGGCTGTCGCCACTTTGAAACCGGGCGAAACGATTGAAGCCTACAGCGATGACCCCGTTGCTCACATCCTTGTCAAGCGTTGGTGCAAAGACACAGGAAACGAACTTTTGTCCGCCGAAAAGGAAGGCAACAGTTGGCGCTTAGTTATCCGCAAGGGCAATCCATGAGCAGCGAAAAAGTCAATCGCAAAGGAGGGTCGCAGATGGCGAACCAAAGGGTCATTTTTGACGACCTTGAGATTGGCGAGATTGCCATTGAACTGGACGATAAAGAGCCGCAGGAAGTCATCGCTTGGGCAATTGAGACCTTCGGCGACCGAATTGCTGTCGTGACAGCACTTCAGGCTGAAGGCATGGTCGTTTTGGACATGGCTTATCGGCTCAAGCCAGACATCAAAGTCGTCACCGTTGACACCGGTCGTTTGCCCCAAGAGACCTACGAGTTCCTTGACCGAGTTCGGGAACGCTATCACGAAGCAAGGTTTGAGGTCCTGTTCCCCGACTACCGAGAAGTTGAGGTGATGGTTCGCAAGCACGGCGTCAACTTGTTTTACAAGTCAGTGCCGCTGCGTCTTTTGTGCTGCCACATCCGTAAAGTCCGACCGTTGCTTAGGGCGCTTCAGGACTTGGACGCTTGGTTCACAGGTCTAAGGCGCGAGCAGTGGGCATCGCGAGCGAACATCAAAAAGGTGGAACTTGACCACGATCACGGAGGCATAGTCAAAGTCAACCCCCTCGCCGATTGGACGAAGGAAGAAGTTTGGGACTACATCCGCGAAAACGATGTCCCTTACCACCCGCTCTACGACAAGGGCTACACCAGCATCGGTTGCGCGCCTTGCACCCGCCCAATCCAGCCGGGCGAAGACGACAGGGCAGGGCGATGGTGGTGGGAAGTGAACGCACCAAAAGAATGCGGAATTCATTGCCCCATTGAAACTGGCGGATTTGAACACGAAGTCCATGCCATTCTGGGTGAGGCTCATGGACACCTCGGTGAAGGTAACGGGAGTGATTGAAGTGACTGAACAGCAACCAGAGCGAGAAAACCTCCAGTTAACCGATGAGGAACGGGAGTTGCTGCGGGCGGAACTGGCAGCGCTTTTGCCAGCACTGTCAGGTGAGCGAAAAGAAGCATATCAAGCCCTCGCAGACGCTGTTGAGCGAAATGATGTCCCGCCAGATTTGCTGCCTTTGCTTGAGGGCTTGACAAAGTTGGCTTTGGAGACAGGGAGGGCTCGCCGAATTTATCGCGCCGAAGGCGAACGCATCTTGACTGACCTGTTTCGCAAAACTCCCAGCGGTCAGGAACTCAGCAAAAGTTTGAGCGAAGTCAACAAGGCGCTTGCTGTCCTTGAAGGTCAAACCCTGCACAGCGTTCGGGTAGCAATGAGAACGCTCGGTCATTTCACTGTGACCGTTGAGACGGACAAGGAAACGGTTGACGAAAGCGTGGACAAAATTTGGCAAGCATTAATTGAGTCGGGCTACATTCTCGTGCCAGAACGAGTTGAAGTCGCGACCTAACCGAACACATGTTGCAGCCCGAAAATTTTGCCCAAAATTTCGCCGAAGATGTAAGAGATAGCTGCGGTCGCAAACAAAACGACCGTGCTCTCAATTGCCTCCCGCTTGAAGTTGCTCTCGTTGATGACGCTGCTGTAGAAGGTGAAAGCGACGACCAGAGCGAAGGCGAGAAGGACGCTGACGACGAAAGCGAGGATGTTGCTGTGGGTGAAGAAGTAAGGTGCTGCCAGAAGGACTACCGCAGCCAGATAAGCTATGCCCGTTGCTAAAGCGCTTGGAAGCGGGTTCTTGACACCTTCGTGTTTCGCTTGGACATAGGCTGCTGCAGCCATTGAAATTGCGGCGCTGACACCGACAATCAAACCGGCAACTCCCGCAACGAGGGTTGTTGTAGTTGCTCCCAAAAAGCCTGCGTGCACGCCGGTGATTTCAACGACAGCATCGGCGAGCCCTAAAGCGATGAAGCCGATATACCTCACCACGCTCTCGTTCAACTCGGAGACCAGACTCCTCTCGTGAAACTCCTCGTCCCTCAAGATTTCCTCAAGCCTTGCAGCCATTTCCGGTGGCAACCTGTGGGCAAACGCTTTGTATGCCTCAATGACCTTCTCCTCGTGCAGTTCAAGCAATTTGATGGTGAAGGTGAGCCCGAAGACGATGCGGGAAAGCGTTATCAGCGCCAACTTCCGCCTCGGGACGGCAGAGTTGCAATCCCTGCCAGCAACGGTCTTCCAAAACTCGTAGTGCCTATATTCGTGTTCCGCCATCTTTTCCAGCAGTTCCTTGAAGTCGTTTCGCTTCTCCCGCGCAGCCAAGTGGCTGTAAATTAGGTGGTCGGTGTATTCGTCAACGCAAAAAGCAAAAGCCATATCCCTGTCTTCCTTGGTCAGCACCATCTCGTTCACCTCCGGCGGTTGATTGCCTTAAGATTTTGAAGGCATTTTCTCCGCAAAGGTTACTGCGGGCAATTCGTGCGGGGTATGTGGCGAAATGCGCGGCAAAATTTGTGGCGAGGTGAAGCGAGGAATGGCGTTTCTGGAGATGAGAGGCATAACAAAACGGTTTCCGGGCGTTCTGGCGCTTGACAGGGTTGACTTTGAAGCGGAGCGAGGTGAGATTCACGCCATCGTCGGTCAAAACGGTGCTGGCAAATCAACGCTCATGAAAATTCTCGGTGGCGCGTTCAGCGATTACGAGGGCGAAATTTTCATTGACGGGAAGCCTGTCAACATCCGTTCGCCCAAGGATTCCCGTGCTGCTGGTGTTGCCGTGATTTATCAGGAACTCAACCTCGTTCCCGATTTGACCGTCGCTGAAAACATCTTTTTGGGGCGTGAGCCGACTAAGTTTTTGGGCTTGGTGGATTTCGCCAAGATGAGGGATGAGGCAAGGAAAGTCCTCGCTCAACTTGACCCCACCATTGACCCCGACGCGAAAGTGCGGGAGTTGCCGGTCGGGAAGCAACAGTTGACTGAAATTGCAAAAGCCCTGTCCCAAAACGCTCGCATCCTAATCATGGACGAACCCACTTCGGCTCTCACCGAAGCGGAGACGCAGAAACTTTACGACATCATCCGAAAACTCAAGGCTCAAGGGACGACAATCCTCTATGTCTCGCACAGGCTGAGGGAGGTTTTCGCCATCAGTGACCGCATCACTGTCTTAAGGGATGGTCGTAAGGTCGGAACTGTCAAGACTGCCGAAGCCGATCCCCGTCAAGTTGTGGCGATGATGGTTGGCAGGGAAGTTGAGGAATTTGAGCCTCACCCAGTTCCCGAAAAAGTTGGAACACCAATGCTTGAAGTCCGCAACCTCGTTTTGGTTGACAGGGCGAACCCACAAAAGCGGCTTTTGGACGGAGCAACCTTGCATGTTCGTAGAGGCGAAGTCGTCGGAATTTTCGGGTTGCTCGGTGCAGGGCGGTCGGAACTTTTGCTCACCATCTTTGGCTCTCCGCCGGGAATCGTTGTTGGCGGCGAAATTTTGCTGGAAGGTAAGCCAGTGTTTTTCCGTTCACCAATTGAGGCGATACAAGCAGGAGTTGGGTTGGTGACCGAAGACAGGAAAACAACGGGACTCATCTTGACGATGACCGCCGGGCACAACATTTCCCTCGCCGCTTTGCGCCAATTCTCTCGCTTCCAGTTCGTCAAGCGACGGGCTGAAGAGCAGGCAGTTTGGCAGGCATACGAGCAACTGAGCATCCAACCGCCTATGCCGTCAATGCCTGTCGTCAACCTTTCAGGTGGCAACCAGCAAAAAGTTCTGCTCAGCCGGTGGCTTTTGGTCAAGCCGAAAGTTTTGCTCCTCGACGAACCCACGAGGGGCGTTGATGTCGGCGCTCGTGCCGAACTTTACCGTTTCATCCGACATCTCGCCCACGATGAGGGAGTTGCTGTCTTGTTTGCGTCATCGGAGTTGCCCGAGGTTTTGGCTTTGGCTGACCGAATTCTCGTCATGCACCAAGGACGCATCGTCGCTGAATTCCCGCCGAATACCCCTGAAGAGCGAATCATGTTCTACGCGACTGGAGGTCACTTGGCGAAAGGGGTAGCGTGAACCTGTCCCGTTTCAAACAGGCTACCAACCTCTGACTTGCAACAGTTCCGCTTCGGACAGGGTTCTGATGTCAATGCCTCTCATTGGTTCGCCGAGACCGCGGGAGATTTCCGCCAAGATTTCGGGCTGGTCGTAGTAGGTTACAGCGTCCACGATTGCTTTTGCCCGCTTGTATGGGTCGCTGCTCTTGAAGATACCGCTTCCGACGAAAACTGCCTCTGCCCCGAGCCTCATCATCAAAGCAGCATCGGCAGGGGTTGCGATTCCACCTGCTGCAAAGTTGGGGACGGGCAACCGACCGTGATCATGCACCCACTTGACCAACTCGTAAGGGGCACCCAAGTTTTTGGCGACGGTGACCAACTCCTCTTCGGGAAGCATCTGGATGCGGCGGATTTCGTCCATGATTTTTCGCATGTGCCTAACCGCTTCAACGACATTTCCCGTTCCCGCTTCGCCTTTGGTGCGAATCATCGCAGCGCCCTCAGCAATTCGGCGTAACGCCTCACCCAAATCGCGAGCACCGCACACGAAGGGGACTTTGAAAGCGTGCTTGTTGATGTGGAACTGCTCGTCAGCGGGTGTCAAGACTTCGCTCTCATCAATGAAGTCAACACCGAGGGCTTCCAAGATTTCGGCTTCCACGAAGTGACCGATGCGGCACTTCGCCATAACAGGGATGGTGACGGCTTCCATAATTTCCAAAATTTTTTCGGGGTCAGCCATTCGGGCAACTCCGCCCTCTTTGCGGATGTCGGCAGGGACTCGCTCAAGCGCCATGACAGCGACGGCGCCCGCCTCTTCGGCGATACGGGCTTGCTCGGCATTGGTCACATCCATGATGACGCCGCCTCTGAGCATTTGAGCCAAACCGACTTTCACTCTCCATGTTCCCCAAGTTCGTTCGTCAGTCCAGCGAGGCAGTTCTGCTTCCATCGGCGTGTCGCCTCCTTGGAAAGGTTCGGTTCATCTTTCGCTTCGTCGGGGCATTTCAATTGTAGCGCAGTTCGCCAAAATTTCCTGCAGGGAACTTTTGCTGGAGGGATGAAGATGGCGCGCTCTAAAAAGGCACAACAGGCAGAACTCGCACCAGAATTCGTCGTCCCGCCGGGCTTCAAATCCGGCTACGCTGTCCTTTGGGGCAAGCCGAATGTAGGCAAGTCAACCCTGCTCAATTACCTTGTGGGCGAAAAAATTGCCATCGTTTCGCCCAAGCCTCAAACAACGAGAAACCGCATTGTTGGAGTCGTTGAAACTGAAAATGCCCAAATCGTTTTTCTGGACACGCCCGGAGTCCATCACCCGCGCCACAAACTCGGTGAGTATCTCGTCGCTGAAGCGAAGGCAGGGTTGGAAGGAGCCGATGTGGTCGTCTTCATGGTTGACGCCACCGAACCACCAACACCCGACGACGAGCGGGCAGCGGAATTGCTCAACGAGTTGCTCAAGGAGGCACCGCGACCCGTGATTTTGACGGTGAACAAGATAGATGCGGTCTCACCGGCGGTTTTGCAGGAACGGAAAATGCTTTACGAGGCATTGGGCAACTATGACGAGACGGTGACCATTTCAGCGTTGACAGGAGAAGGCGTGCCCATTTTGCTCCGAAAAATCATTGACCGCTTGCCTGAAGGTCCGCCTTACTACCCGCTTGGGACGGTGACTGACCAACCCGAAAAGTTGCCCATTGCGGAAGCCATCCGCGAAGCCGTGTTGCACTACACCCATGAAGAGGTCCCGCATGCTGTCGCTGTCGTAGTGGACGAACTTGAACACAGGAGCGACAAGTTAGCGTATGTCAAGGCGACGATTTATGTGGAGAAGGAGAGCCAGAAGGGCATCATCATCGGGGCTGGAGGTCAGATGCTCAAGAAGATTGGGACGATGGCTCGGATGGAAATTGAGCGTTGGTTGGGCAAAAAGGTTTACCTTGACCTGTGGGTCAAGGTCGCCAAGAATTGGCGCAAGGACGAAAATGCGCTGAGACGATTCGGGTATGTGGCCAGGCGTTAGGAACCAGCGTTCCGCCGAAACCATTCAACGGTGATTCTGAGCCCTTCCTCAAGGGAAACCGAAGGTTCGTAGCCCAGCAACTGTCTCGCCTTCGTGATGTCAGCGAGGGAATGCCTGACATCGCCGGGACGAGGTGGAGCGTAAATCGGTTCGATGTGGTCAGCACCGACCAATGAGCGGATAAGCCTGAACAACTCGTTGACGGAAGTTTGCTTGCCAGCACCGACATTGAACACTTCGCCGGCGATGTTCGGTTTGGTGGCTGCGAGCAAATTTGCTTGGACACAGTTCTCCACGAAAGTGAAATCCCGGGTTTGCTCTCCATCACCATAAATTGTCGGTGGCTCGTTTCGCAGCAGCGATGTGATGAAGCGCGGGATAACAGCCGCATACTGGGATGTCGGGTCTTGGCGTGGTCCGAAGATGTTGAAGTAGCGCAAACTGACCGTCTCCAACCCGTAAAGTTCCCAAAACAAACGGCACAAGTGTTCGCCGACGAGTTTGCTGAGAGCGTAAGGTGATTTGGGATTCGGTGTCATATCTTCCCGCTTCGGCAAAGTCGGCGTGTCGCCGTAAACTGAGGACGAAGACGCAAAAATGACCCTGCGGACACCTGTATCCCTGCAAGTTAGTAGCAAAAGCAGAGTCCCCGTAGTGTTGACCTGATGGGTCGTCAGCGGGTCTTCTACGGAGCGAACGACCGAAGGGATTGCGCCTTGGTGGAAAACAAACTCAACGCCAGAAACGGCTCGCTTCACAACTTCAGGTTCAGTCAGGCTTCCCTCTATCAGTTCAATTGCCCCTCGCTTTAGCAAGTGAGCGACATTTTCCCACTTGCCCGTTGAGAAGTCATCAAGGACGCGGACCTTCGCTCCCGATTGGACGAGTTTCTCAACGAGGTTTGAGCCGATGAAACCTGCGCCGCCAGTGACCAGAACCGAAACGCCTTTCCACTCGCTCACACTCCATCCCTTCCTTTCGCGAAGAATTCACCTTCCGGCAAGAGCCAACCTTTGGCGCTCATACTCGATGACCCGCTCTAAAATCCCGTTCAAATCAAGGGTCGGCTCGTAGCCAATCGCTTGCCGAATCTTGGAGATGTCAGGGACACGGTAGCGGATGTCCTCAAAGTCAGGACCGTAGGCGCGCTCGTAAGGCACATAAACGATTTCGGACGGGCTATTGGTCATCTCTTTGACGCGGTGGGCGAGTTCCTCAATGGTGACAGGTTCGTCGTTGCCCACATTGAAGATTTCGCCTTCAAGCCCCGGCGTTTCCATCAGCCCAATAAGTGCCCTCACAGTATCGCCAACCCAACAGAAACTTCGGACTTGTTTCCCGTCACCGTAGACAGTGATTGGTTCGCCCCTCAGCGCCTGTTGGACGAAGCGAGGTATGACCATTCCGTAAGCGGGGCTTTGTCTCGGTCCGACGGTGTTGAAGATGCGGGCGATGACGATGGGCAAGCCCTTTTGCCTCCAGTAGGCTCTGGCGAGGTATTCGTCAAGGGCTTTTGAACAGGCGTAACCCCAGCGCAGAGCCGTGCCCAAAGTGATGTCGTCGGTCTCCGAGAATTTTAGACGGTCGTTATGGACATCCTTGCCGTAAACTTCGGAGGTTGAAGCGATCAAAACCTTGCAGCCAAACTGCAGTGCGAGTTTCAGGACATTTTCCGTGCCCCGAACATTGGTTTCCAAAGTCCCCAGCGGGTCTTGGACCACAAGTTTGACTCCGACAGCGGCAGCGAGGTGATAGACCTTGCGGCAGTTCCTCATCGCCTCAGCCAACTTCTGTTCGTCCAAAATGCTGCCGACGACGAAATGGAAGTTTGGGCGGTCAAAGAGGTGCCAGATGTTTTGCATGTTGCCTGTTGACAAATCGTCAAGGACCCAAACTTCCTCGCCTTGCTCCAGCAAAGTTTCAACGAGGTGCGAACCTATGAAACCTGCACCACCTGTGACCAAAACTGCCATGTCTCTCACCCCTTTGTTTGAAGTTTCGCTCCTTCATTGCAACCCCAGTTCTTGACGGAAGTAGGGAATTGTGCGTTCAAGGGCTTCCCGCAACGAAACTTTCGGCTGCCAACCCAAAACGGTTCGCGCCTTAGTGATGTCAGGACGCCGCTGGCGCGGGTCGTCTTTGGGCAGCGGGCAGAAAACGATTGGGCTATCGCTGCCAGTAACTTCCTTGACGAGATGTGCAAACTCCAGCACGGTGATTTCCTCAGGGTTGCCGAGGTTGAAAACCCGATCCAGTTCGTCACCAGTTTCAGGCGGTGTCCACTCCATGACCCTCATTATGCCCTCAATGAGGTCGTCAACATAGCAGAAACTTCGGGTTTGAGAGCCGTCGCCGTAAACTGTAATCGGCTCGCCTTTCAGGGCTTGAGTGATGAAAGTCGGAAACACGCGCCCATCGTCAATTCTCATCCTCGGTCCAACCGTGTTGAAGATTCGGACAATCCTGACATCAACGCCATGTTGTCGCCAGTAAGCCATTGTCAAGGCTTCGGCGAACCGTTTCGCTTCGTCGTAGCACGATCTTGGTCCTATTGGGTTGACATGACCCCAGTAACTTTCGGGCTGCGGGTGAACTTCGGGGTCGCCATAGACTTCTGAGGTTGAAGCCAGCAAAAACTTAGCCTTGTGAGCCTTTGCCAAACCGAGCATGTGGTAAGTTCCAAGCCCGCCAACTTTGAGCGTGTGGATTGGGTTGGCTGCGTAATCTTTCGGGCTGGCAGGGCTGGCAAAGTGAAGCACCCAATCAACTTTCTCGGCGATGTAGAAGGGTTGAGTGATGTCGTAGCGGAAAAAGATGAAGCGGGGATGATCGAGGAGGTGAGCGATGTTTTTCTCCCGCCCGGTTAGCAAACTGTCCAAGCAAATCACTGTATGCCCTTCGGCAATTAAACGGTCACAAATGTGCGAACCGAGAAAACCAGCACCGCCTGTGACCAGAACCCTCATGAATTTTCCCCCTTGCGCCAAAAGTCTCGCCCGGCGAAATGCTTTTTGCTGGCAGCAATGATAACACACCGCGACAGCCGAGGAACGAACCGCAATCACAATCGTGTTGGATGTCGATGAGACAAGTTTTTGCCTTACCCGTTCCCAAACGGAACTTAAGTGCGCCAAAATTACAAGGGAAGCCGCGAGGTGAATTGACAATGCCCTTGCGGAAGGAACTTCTGCTCACCGAAAGGCGCAAGCAAATCTTGGGAGCGGTTGTGGATTTGCATGTCAAAACAGCCCAACCTGTGGGCTCAAAGGCTGTCGTTTTGGAGTATCGGCTCAACATCAGCCCGGCAACGGTCAGGTTAGAGTTTGGGGTTTTAGAGCGGATGGGCTTGATCTTCCAACCCCACACATCGGCTGGACGAGTTCCGTCAGATTTTGGCTATCGCGTTTTCGTTGATGAGGTCATGCGCGTCCGTCCCCTGCCTCCCTACAAGTTACGCCTTTGGGAACAAAAGTTGGCTAATCGCTATAGTGAGGTTCGGGAGTTGCTACAGGCAGTTTGCCGGCTGTTGAGCCAGTTCACCGATTATGCCTCTTGGGCAATTTTGCCTCGCCAAGAGACGGAAGTGGTTAGGGGCATTCACTTCAGCCTCTTGCCCGATCGTCGGGTCATAGCGATCCTCTTGGGGCATCGCCTAATCCATAAGGCTTTTGTCGTCCCCGAGAATTTTGATGTGAACCAATGGCAACAGGCTGCTAACTGGCTAAACAATCGCTTGAACCGCGTTCCCTTGCCAACCTTGATTCAGACCGATTGGTCTCATTGGGCAACACCTGAGACCTCTCAAAATCCCGTCTTTGCACTCGCTTTCAAGTTGGTCCAGAAGTTAGCGGAAGAGGCTTGGCAAGCCGAAGTTTGGATGGAAGGGTTGTCGCGATTGCTGGATGAGCCCGAGTTCAAGAACTTGGAGCGGGCACAAAAGTTGGTTGCCTTTTGGGAAACGCCGCAGAAATTGGCTGTCTTGTGCGAATCTGTTTTGAACAAACTTCCCTCACCGACACCCAAGGCGTGGCTCGCTATAGGTTCTGAAATCCCCTTCCCTGAATTGCACGATTGCAGCATCGTTGCTGCTCCGTATTTCGTCGGCGATTGTCCCTTCGGCATGGTAGGGATTCTCGGACCAAAGCGCATGAGGTATTCATCGGCAGTCCCCGCAGTTGAAGCCATCGCCTCTTTGACATCTCAAGCCTTGACGACGATGCTTAGTTGACAACGAAGTGGCATAATCAATGGGACAGTGTTGTCCCGTCATCTGGAGGAGTGGCGATGGTCAAGCAAGATGAGCGAGTTACTGCTTTGGAGGAGTTGCACCGGCAAATTTTGGTGTGCACAAAATGCCCGCTGGCAAAAGGGCGAACGAATGCTGTCCCTGGGGAAGGCAACCCTAATGCGAAGGTCATGTTCATCGGGGAAGCGCCCGGGGAGCAAGAAGATGCCCAAGGTCGCCCTTTCGTCGGTCCGGCTGGGCGTTTCCTCAACGAACTTTTGGCACTGGCAGGATTGAGCAGGGAAGAGGTTTTCATAACCAACACCGTCAAGTGCCGACCACCAAACAACCGAACGCCAAGCAATGAGGAAATCGCTGCGTGCCATCCTTATTTGGAAGCGCAAATTGCTTTGATACGACCGAAGGTCATTTGCCTGCTTGGGGCGGCTGCTTTGAAAGCGCTTTTGCCCGAACTTAAAATGACCATCTCGCAAGTGCACGGGCAAGCCTTTACCAAAAGTGGCATCATTTTTGTGCCGCTCTTTCACCCGGCGGCGGCACTTCACCAGCCGAAATGGAAAGATGTGCTGAGGCAAGACATGCTCAAACTCAAGGCTTTGCTGGCTCAGGTTCTCGCAGAGGATAAGGGTTCGTCAGTGCTACGGGGGTGAAAAGAGAATGGCAGGACACTCCAAATGGCACAACATCCGGGTCAGGAAGATGAGACAGGATTTGCTTCGCGGCAGGCTCTTCAGTAAACTTGCCCGCGAAATTACCGTCGCTGCCAGACTCGGGGGCGGAGACCCGGACTCTAATCCCCGCCTCAGGGCTGCCATTGATCGGGCAAAAGAACATGGGATGCCTATGGACAACATTGAGCGCGCCATCAAAAAGGGAACAGGCGAAATTGAAGGGGAGCAATACGAGGAGGTCATCTACGAGGGCTACGGACCAGGTGGAGTCGCTATCTTGGTTGAAGCGCTGACCGATAACAGAAATCGAACGACTTCTGAGATCAGGAGGCTGTTCCAGAAGCATGGAGGAAGCCTTTCGGAGGCGGGGAGCGTCGCATGGGTCTTCGAGAAGAAAGCACTCGTGGTCGTTGATGCCAATGTGGTCGATGAGGACACACTTATTGCCTGCGCCTTGGATGCCGGCGCCGACGATGTTCAGCGCAAGGACGAGACTTACGAAATCATCGCCGAACCCAAACAACTCCAAGCCATTAAAACTGCCCTTGAGCAAAACGGCATTCCCTACCAGTTGGCTACCATCACCAATTTGCCCAAAACCGTCGTCCGAGTGGAAGGGGAAGAAGCACGCAGACTTTTGGCGCTCCTTAGGGATTTGGAGGACCACGACGATGTCCAAAATGTCAGCGCCAACTTCGATGTCCCTGACGAAATCCTTGAAGAGATGGGCGAAGCAGCGTGAAAACGCTCAGGTTCGTTGCCGTCACGCATCATGCTTCACGCATTAAACCCGTTAAGGAGGTGTCCTTGCTTATGCGCTCATTATCCTTCATCGCCATCGTCGCTTCCTTTCTCTCCCTATGGGGTTGCGGCGGGCGAAAGCCCATAGCCGTCGTTGGAGGCAGAGTTATCAGCCAAAGTGAGTTCCGACAAACGATGGAGCAATATTACGGTGCTAAAACACTTCGCTGGCTCATCCAACATCAACTTTTGCTGCTCGCCAACGAGAAACAGAGACTGGTCAGCGATAAGGAAGTTGAACGGGAATACAAGAACTTCATGAGGCTCAACGGCTTCGAGGACGAACGACAGTTCCTCGCTTTCTTGGCGAGACAGGGCATGACGAAAGAGGCTTTGCTGGAAGATATCAAGCATGAACTGATTTTGCAACGGCTGAGAGAGAAGCAGACAAAAGTCGACGATAAGACCTTGCAGGAGTTTTACCGCAGGAACTGGGCGATGTTCGCACAACCTCCAACGGGCGAACCGCCAACTGTCAGGTGCTTCATCTTCCAAAGCCCAAAACGCGAGGAACTGGAGAAAGTCAAGGCTCTGATTGAAAAGGGCGAAGACATCCGCAAGGTTGCCTATGACTTTTACAAGGACAACCCGCAACTCAGGAGCACGAGGGGCGAAGCAGTGATAACACTGCCCCTTGTTTTAGACCCTCAACACCCGCCCATGCCACCATCGTTGATGAAGTTGTTGCAAGAGGCACCAATGAACAAACTGCACGGACCTGTGTTAATCCCTGAGATGAAGTTGTGGGTCTTGGTGAAAGTGACCGAGCGGAAGCGTCCCTTCGTCCTGCCCTATGAAGAAATCAAGCGCGAGGTCAAAGCCGCTTATGTCCAGTTCTTCGGACCGCCACCTGAAGCGATTTTCCAGCAACTCGCAAAAGAGTTCTCAATCACCGTCCACGACCCGCGATACAAGTTCCTTGAGGACGAAATCCGCACGAGGATTATGCTTGAGCGTCCCATGACCTTCCAACCACCAGCGGAAGCGCCAAGTTTGACGCGACCACCAAGCCAAGAAGGAGGGAGGTTGGAACAGCGTGAGCGAACCGCTCAGTGAAGAAAGGGACATGGGACAAGGGACAGGGGACGAGCAAATCGGCGGGAGAGAAAGCACTCAGGAGAGCGTTGGAAAGTTGTTTGAACAACTGGTGCAAGTGATGGCTGCTTTGAGGGGTCCGAAAGGATGCCCTTGGGATAAAGCCCAAACCCACGAAAGCATCAAGCGCAATACCATTGAGGAAGCATACGAGGTCGCCAGCGCAATTGAGGAAGGCAACTACGAGAAACTCAAGGAGGAACTTGGCGATTTGCTGCTTCAAGTTGTCTTCCATTCGCAGATGGCGAGCGAAGCCAATCGCTTCAACATCGCCGATGTCATTCGGGACTTGGTTAGGAAACTGATTGAGCGGCACCCACATGTCTTCGGCGAAAAGCGGGTCGAAACTCCCGAGCAAGCACTTGCCCAGTGGGAGAGCATAAAGGCAAACGAACACCAAAAGGCTGGTTCGCTGATGGACGGTTTGGCTTGGGCATTGCCTTCGCTCATGCTCGCCCACCACGCTCAAAAGAGAGCCGCTCAAGTGGGCTTTGATTGGAATGACCCAATCCCAGCGCTCCAAAAACTCAAAGAAGAAGTTTCCGAAGTTGAAGGCGTGCTGAGGAACGAGCGAGAAAACAAGACGAAACTTGAAGACGAAATCGGCGATTTGCTTTTTGCGGCAGTCAATGTCGCTCGCCTGTCGGGCGTAGACGCCGAAATGGCTCTAAGGAAGGCTGTCCGCAAATTTGTCACCCGCTTCAAAGCAATTGAGGAAACCGCAAAGCAACAGGGCAGGAACCTTAACGAGATGAGCCTCGAGGAGATGGACGCAATTTGGGAGGCAGTGAAAGGGCAAGAGTAAGTCGCGCATCACGGGACGAGTGGGATATGCCATTTCGTTCGGTTGACAACCGCTGAGGATGTGCTAAAATAGTTTGCGCCGTCTGCAGTTCAGGAACTGACGGAGGTGTCTGATTGAGTGGCTGGCTTGCGAAAAGTCAAGATTAACTGGGACTTGTTGCGCTCGTTTGACCCAACCCCGCTCTTAACGCTAGAACAGGAGTTGGAGGAAGCAGTTCGTCAGGAATACGAAGCGCGGAGGTTGGCTTATTTAGCCAAGAAGAAAGAGCCCAAGCGAAAGAGGCGCCGAGGAGCGGCAACTACTGCCGCAGAGGAGATGCCTACTATCTCTCTTTGATGGCGGCGTAGCTCAGTGGCAGAGCACGCGGCTCATAACCGCGGGGTCCAGGGTTCGACTCCCTGCGCCGCCACCAATCCCACTCCTTTTCCAAGGGAGAGAGAGGGATGGATTACTTGCGGGAAGAACCTTTGGCGTCCCCAATTGTTGATTTGGACTGGATCCGCCAGTTGGTGAAACTGGTGGAACAAGAGGATTTAGCGGAACTAATCGTCAGCCAAGGAGCAGTGACGGTGATTGTTAGAGGGCGAAACTATCGCCCCGCTAATTTCTTTGGAGTCGCTCCGACCCCTGCCTCCCTAACCCCATCACCCGCACTTGAATCCGTCGAGGTTGAAGGGATTGAGCCACAACCGACCACTACTGTCCCTGAAGAAAGACTGTTCCACATAACTGCCCCGCTGACAGGGGTATTCTACTCACGACCTCGTCCCGATGCTCCGCCCTTTGTGACCGTCGGGAGCGAGGTTGAACCCGAACAGGTCGTCGCCTTGATTGAAGCAATGAAGTTTTTCAACGAAGTGAGGAGCGAAATTAAAGGCATCGTCAGGGAAATCGTCGCCAAGGACGGGCAATTGGTCAGACATGGCGACACATTGATTGTCTTGGAAAGGACTGACTGAGATGGAGGCGAATTGAAGATGGCAGCAGTGGCGCAAAGGCGAATTCTCATCACCGTCCTTGTCACTTTGGTAGCTTTCTTGGTCGCTTTCAAGCCCGTGAGGCTTGGTCCTTTTGAAGAGTTTCGCGTTGAGTTGAAAATGAGGTATAGGTTTGCCGAGCCCATTTCGAAATTCGCGAAAGACCAGCCGATGGAACAGTTAGTCAGAGATGCGTTGGAGAAGGCGAAGTTTGATAAGCCCGAATTTGTCAGCGTAGAGACTGTCGGCGAGCATTTGTTGGTCATTGAAGACGACGCGGCGGCGAGCATGTCCGAAGCCCTGAGGCGGCAGGAGCAAATTGACTCAATCATACGGAAGCGCTTTCCCACCGCCCAGTTGATTGAAGCGGAGCAGCAGGCAAAAGGCGAGAAGCCACTTTTGCAAATGGGGCGAATCGGGATTTTCAAGCCAACAGTCGATTTGAGGCTCGGACTGGACTTGCAAGGTGGCTCACGGATAGTCCTTCAATGCAAGCGTGCAGAATTCGTCTTTGAACTTGACAAGCCCATTGACCCCAAACAGCGTGAGGCAGCGCGGGAGACGATAACTGCTGCTCTTGAAAGGCGTGGTCTGGAGAACTTCGATGTGCAAGTGGAAGAGACGGGCAAGATCATCTTCATCCGCTCACAAGCGACACCGAGAGAAGCGGAAAGTCAAGTCCGGCTAATTGAAACGACACTCCGTTCCCTCTACGGCGGTGCGAGGGAACTGAAGGAACGCCGACAGTTCTTCCCACTGGACCAGACGAAAGTCAACACCGTCCGAGAAATCGTCGAGCGCCGCATCAACCGTTACGGAGTCTCTGAGCCACAAGTCTATGTTGAGGGCACTGATAGGGTCGTGGTTGAAATGCCCGGTGTCCGCAACCCAGAAGAGGCATTGAGGCTCATCGGCGAAATGGGCGAACTTGAATTCCGAAGCGTTCCTGACAAATACCGAGTTGAGGTTGAAACGAGCCCAACAGGAACGAAGGAACGGGTCATCTTCAGGGACTCAGAAGGTAGGGAAGTGCCCCAGTATCAGGTCTATGCCGAATCAACTTTGGTCGTCAAAGGAACTGAGTTAAGCCCACCGGCAGTTATCGGCTACGACCAATTTGGTCGCCCTGAAGTCCACCTGACTCTCAACCGCGAAGGCGCTCGCAAATTTGCCGACTTCACCCGACGCAATGTCGGCAAACACTTGGCAATTTGGTATGACCGAGAATGCATCAGCGCACCTGTAGTTCAAGAGCCAATTTTGGACGGTCGCGCACGAATCACTGGCATCGGCTCCTTTGAGGAAGCCAACTTGCTGAAAGTCATTTTGGACGCAGGCGCTTTGCCCGTCCCCGTTTCAGTCCTTTGGCGTCAGAGCATCTCCCCAACTTTGGGCATTGACACCATCTACAAAAGCATCAACGCCGGAATTTTGGCTGCGATTTTGATTGCAGCCTTCATGATTGGTTACTACCGATTGCCCGGATTGCTTGCGTGCGTTGCTCTGGCAATTTATTTCCTCATCGTCCTTGCAGTCATGAGCCTTCAAATCGGGGACTGGAGACCCGTTCTAACGCTTCCGGGCATCGTCGGTTTGATTGTTTCGTTGGGGATGGCTGTTGATGTCAATGTCATAAGTTACGAGCGACTTAAGGAGGAATTGAGGGCTGGCAGACCTTTGCGAATCGCCGTTGAGGCTGCCTTTGACAGGTCTTGGACAGCCATCCTTGACGCCCATGTGACTGTCCTAATTGCAGCGGCTGTCCTCTATTACTTCGGGACTGGTCCCGTCAAAGGCTTCGCTACGACTTTGACAATCGGGACACTGGCTAACCTGTTCAGTGCCTTCTTCTCGGTTCGTGGCATGATGGAATGGGTTGTCCGAACAAGGCTTGGAGAGCGCGTGGAATTGTTCCGAACCTTTGCTGACATCCCTGCGGTTCAGAGACTGCTGACCGCACGAAGGTGAACAAGTAAAGCAACGAATTTCAGCCTAAACCTTGAAGGGTGAAGGAAGGGATGACGATGCAGGCGACCGAAAGATTTGACATTGTGGGCAAGACGAAACTTTGGTTGGGAATTGCACTTGCCGCCATAATCTTAGGCTTAGCAGGTTTGTTCATTCGCGGGTTCAATTTGGGTCTGGACTTCACGGGCGGAGCACTCTACCAATTTCGCTTCCCCGAAAAAGTTGCCACGACAGTCCGAGATGAAGTTAGGCTCGCCAGCGAAGTGAGGTCGCTGCTTGGGCGTTTGAATTTGCCATCACAGCCTGTCATCCAAATTGCTGAGGGCGACACTTTGCTAATTCGAATGAAAGTCCAAAGCGAGAGGGAAAGCGAACGGTGGCGCGGAGAAATCTATCAAGCCCTGAAGCAGAAGTATCCGAGAATTGAGGAAGCAGGAGCAGAGTTCATCGGCTCCGTAGTGGGCAGCGAACTGACTAAAGCAGCCGTTGAAGCGACCGTTATAGGTTTGCTGCTCGTCTCGCTGTTCATTTGGTTTCGCTACCAAATTTTGGGTGCTGGATGGCTTTTCTCGTTGGGCGCTTTGGTCGCTTTGGCGCAAGATGTCTTGGTTCTGGTCGGCTTCACTGCATGGTCGCAGATTGAGGTCAACAGTTCCTTCATCGCTGCCCTCTTGACAGTTGCCGGTTACTCGGTGCAGGACACAGTCATCATTTACGACCGCATCCGGGAGAATTTAAGGGTTCGGCGCGGATGGACTTTAGACCGAATCGTCAACTACAGTTTGATTGAAACGATGGCTCGCTCCATCAACACTTCCTTGACGACGGCTTTAGCCCTTTGGGCTATCCTATTGGTTGGCGGAGTCGCAGTGAAGCCTCTTGCCTTCTCCCTCTTCATCGGGATAACTGTGGGAACATACTCGTCAATCTTCGTCGCTGCTCCGTTCGTTTTGATGATGCAAAAGTGGTGGGAGGCAAGGCAGGCTCAAAAGCGTCCCGCTGCAGCGCCAGTTCGTCGTCCCGCTGCCGAGCAACGACCGATTTTGCGCGCTCCAACCTCTTCATCGGGAGCAGAAGTATCGGAAGCCAAGGAAGTCGCGGAAAAGCCTGCGCCCTCTCCAACTGGAAGCATCCTTCGCCCAACTCCCACAACACCAGCCAGACGCAAATCCCGTCGAAAGAGGCGGCGGTAAGCGTTTGCAAATGGAAACGGAGAGGTGGCAAAGATGCAGTTCCAAAGACCTGACGGTCGCGCCCCCGACCAAATGAGACCCATCAAGTTGGTTCGTGGCTGGCATAAGTTCGCCGAAGGTTCGTGCTTGATTGAGATAGGCAACACCCGTGTTTTGTGCACCGCTTCAGTTTTAGACCGCGTTCCCAATTTCCTGAAAGGCACGAACACTGGCTGGATTACCGCCGAGTATGGGATGATTCCGCGAGCAACTCACACCCGAAACGAAAGGGAAGCGCGGGTCGGGCGGCAGGATAGTCGTTCCGTTGAAATTCAACGGCTCATCGGTCGCTGCCTCAGGGCAGCAGTTGACCTTTCCGCTCTGGGAGAACGAACCATCGTCATTGACTGCGATGTCCTTCAAGGCGACGGCGGCACAAGAGTTGCTGCCATCACCGGCGGGTTCGTCGCTTTGGTTGAAGCGCTGTGGAGATTGCAGCAGGAAGGCGTGTTGAAGAAATTGCCCATCTATGGATGTCTCGCTGCAGTCAGCGTGGGGATCGTGAACAAGCAACTTTTGCTCGACTTGAACTACGACGAAGATTCACGAGCCAGCGTTGACATGAATGTCGCCATGCTTGAAGACGGGCGAATCGTTGAAATTCAAGCCACAGCCGAAGGTGAAGCCTTCACGAGGGAACAATTTGACCAACTCCTCGCCCTCGCTCAAAAGGGCATCAAGCAGTTGATTGCCTTGCAAAAGAAGGTTCTGGAAGGGATTTTGTGAGTGACCGCCCCTTCGGCATTCCTCTACAATTGCGATTGCTCATGCGCAACCCGCAGTTTGTGGCTAACACCTCTGCGAACTGTTGACAAATTTTACCGCCCTCTAATGCGGTAGCGGCATGGCAAAATTGCGTTGGGCACAATTTGAGGGATGCGACGGTGAACGGGCATGGTCAACTGGACAGCGAAGGACTTGGTTGGACTGAAAGTGCCGACAGAAGTCACCATTAGTCCCGATGGGGCTAAAATCGCCATCGTCGTCTCCGAGCCCGATTGGGAATCTGGGGTGATGGTTTCAAACCTTTGGCTTTGGCGAAACGGCGAATTGAGACAGTGGACCTTCGGCGACAAGTCAATCGCCCGACCGAAATTTTCGCCCGACGGGAATTGGTTGGCGTTTTTGTCAAAGCCGGCAAAAGACGATGAAGCGAAAGGGCAAGTTTGGTTGATGCCCCTCAACGGCGGTGAACCCAGACAACTGACCGAAGCAAAGGAAGGCGTCGTGGCTTTTGAATGGCACCCCGACAGCAAGTCTATTTGGTGCGTCATTCCTGAGGCGAAACCCGAGGAAAGGGAACGAGCAAAGGAAGTTGACAGAAAGCGAAGGGCTGACTTCTCTTACCACGACGATGCGTTGCCCCAACGAGCACTTTGGAAATTTGAAGTTCCAGACGGGAAGGGCGAAAAAGTCTTCGTCGGCGATGCTGGGGTTTACGAACTCAAGGTCTCTCCCGACGGGAAGCGAATTGTTTTCGCTACGACCTTCACGGGCAAGCGAGATGATTGGCGCCGCTCAAAACTTTTTTGGCTGCTCGTTGAAGAACCGAAACCTTCTCCTCGTCCCATTTGCGAGCGGGCAGGTGCTCAAACTTCGTCCCAGTTTTCGCCCGACGGTTCTAAAGTGGCTTTCTTGAGTTGGCGCGAACCTGAACGGAGTTTCTCGCACCACCGAATTTTCATCGCCGACTTCGAAGGCAATTGGAGCGAACTCGATTCCACGCCTGACTTGGAAATTGAAGCGATTCGGTGGAATCGTCTGCTTCTCTGCCTACTTCAAACCGGTTGCACTTCCCAAATTTGGCGAGTGGACGAAAACGAAGCAGCGCCGGTAACCGACAACGATTGGGTCATTGCGGGTTTTGATGTCTCAGCGAACGGTAAAACTTTCGCAGCCATTAGAACTGATGACCAAAATCCGCCTGAAGTTTGGCTGGGTGAGTTGGAAGGTGAGCAAATTCGGTGGGAACAAATCAGCGATTTCAACCCGCAAGTGAAGCGGTGGAAACTGCCAAGGGTTCAAATTGTCCGCTGGCAATCCGACGGTGCGGAAGTTGAAGGGTTGCTTTGGCTACCGCCTGAAGAGTTGCACTCCCCTACCCCACTCCCAACAGTTGTTTGGGTTCACGGTGGACCAAAAAGCAGGGCAACGAAAGCATTGCTTTCGGCTGCAGGTATCCCAACCTTTTTGGCTTCTCGCGGCTACGCTGTTTTCGCTCCCAATTTTCGCGGTAGCAGCGGCTACAGCAACAGATTTGCGACGGCAAACTTCCGCGATTTGGGTGGCGGAGACTTTCTGGACATCCTCTCAGGTGTTGAGTGGTGCATCGCTCAAGGAATTGCTGACCCAGAGCGAATTGGCATCGCTGGCGGAAGTTACGGCGGCTACATGACTAACTGGGCATTGGCTCACTCCGAACGGTTCAAGGCAGGAGTATCGCTTTACGGCATCGCTTTGCTTTTTAGCGACTTCGGAAACAGCAATAACCCATCGTGGGAGCCCGACTATCTGGGCGGTTTCCCTTGGGAGATTCCTGAACTTTACTTGCAAAGGTCTCCTTTCATCCATGCCCACAAAATCAAAGCCCCACTTTTGCTGCTACATGGCGAAAGTGACTTGAACACTTTCATCAGCAACAGCCAAGAGATGTTCACGGCGTTGAAGAAGTTGGGGTGGGCAGTGGAGTTTGTCCGCTACCCACGAGAAGGACATGGCTTTCAAGAGCCGAACCACCGAGTTGATGTGCTGGAGCGGATTTTGATTTGGTTTGACCGATGGCTGAAAGGCGATGCCTTTGCAAGTGCTGTCCCAATCGGGGAGCAAGCCAGCGATGGCGATTTGTCCGCCCGCATACTTGACCGAGCGAAAATTTCGCATCCTGTCAACCTTGAACTTTCCGGAGACGAGAAACTGGTGAGCGTCGTTTTGTCCCTTGAAGCCAAAAGCGGAGACTTGATGCTTTCAAGGGATGTGCGACTTTTGGACTCAAACGGGCGTGAGCACCCTGTCGCTGGGCTGTTGCAAACCGATGGTGAAATTTGCTGGCTTGTGGAAGGCGACTTGAAAGTTGGGTTGGCTCAGAGGTCAATTTCGCTTAACCTTGCTTTCCGTTTGCCCGCCGAAAGCCAACCCGCAGCCTTAAAAGTTCGCCACTTGATTTTGCGGGTTTAAGGGAGAGTGAAAAGCGATGCGGAAGTTTAAGTGGCTTAGTGGCTTATCAGCGATTTTGCTTTCTCTTTGTGCCAAAACCGGTTTTGGAAACCCCATCGTTTTTACCCCTCTTGACATCACGATGCCTGAGATGACGGTTGTTCGTGCAACAATTTTGGGCTTTGCCAACTATGGGCTTGACCTCTTAGTGCTCCTATTCGTGCTGGATTGGTTTGGAGTTTTAGTGGAAGTGCCAATGAAGGAAGTGCTCAAGTATAACCTTTGGGTGACTGCCGGCGGCTGGGCTGCAGATTTGGTTGCTTATTGGTTGGTTGAGAGCGTTGGGATCAGTGGGCTTTGGGCAGGTTTTCGGTTTGTGGTAGCGACCTCAATTTTCGCGGGTGCTCTGATATTATTCTGGAACTTCTTTTTAGCGCGATGGCTTTTAGACTTTGACTTGGACGAAGCCTTCAAGGTGGGCGTAATTTTCTCTGTCTTCACGAACCCATGGAGTTTGGCTGTGGTTTTCCTTACTGGCGCTCTCAGTTTTACCTTGCTTGTTGCACTCACTGCATACAAGTTATGCAAAACCTTCCGCCCAAGGGATAAGTTTCTCCTGCTCTCTTCAAGGCTTGCAATCGTCATTAGTGTCTTCATCTACTGGTTTGTCATCATGGCTTTGAGCCGCTGGGGCGAAGAATGGGTTTCTATACCGCGCTTCAGCACGGAACCTTGACGCCAGTTTCGTTACCCATCAGGTTTTTTAGGTGATGGCTTTTGCTGTGCCGATAAAAATCCATGCCACTGGCTTTAGCCAGTAGTTGGTGACGAATTTTTCTGAGCGCCGAATTCATTCGGCGTTTGTGGAAGCAAACCGTTTGGAATTTTGCCAACTGAAGTTGGCGCTTGATTTCTTCGTCATCGGGCTAAAGCCCGTAGCATGGTTCGTTTTTGATTGGGTCATCAAATGCGGGTTAAAGCCTGTAGCATGAACGGCTTCGGTTGTGTCGTCAAACATGGACTGAAATCCGAAGTCTGTAGCATGATTTGCTTTTGGCTGCATCATCCCTGCGGGCTAAAGCCTGTGGAAGGTAGCTTTGACTTTTAGAGCACGCTTAAGGGAGAGTGAAAGGGCGATGCTTGAAGTTGGAATTGTCGGGTTGCCTAATGTCGGTAAGTCAACCCTTTTCAACGCTTTGACGGAAGCCCACGCTGCCGTCAGCAATTACCCTTTTTGCACCATTGAGCCGAACGAGGCTGTCGTTGCTGTCCCTGACCCACGCCCATACGAGTTGGCGAAAATAGTTGGACAGGAAAAGGTTGTGCCTGCAACCTTCAAATTCGTTGACATCGCAGGTCTCGTCCGAAATGCCCACAAGGGTGAGGGATTGGGAAATCAATTCCTGAGCCACATCAGAGGCGTGGACGCAGTTTTGCATCTCGTCCGCTGCTTCACCGACCCAACAGTTGCCCATGTTGAAACCACTGTTGACCCCGTCCGCGATGCGGAAATCATTGAACTCGAACTGACGATGGCTGACTTGGAGTTGGTTGAAAGGCGATACCAAAGGGTCAGCAAAGTAGCAATGAGCACAGGTGACAAGGACGCAAAGGCTGAGGCGAACCTTTTGGCGAAAGTCCGTGAGCATTTGAACTCAGGGCAACCGCTTCGGACTTTGCCGCTGACGAAGGAAGAGCGTGAAATTCTCAAACCCTACCAATTGCTCACCTTAAAGCCAATGTTGGTTGTCGGCAATGTTGACGAGAGCGAGGAAAGCCATCAAGCGTTTGAGCAACTTCAAAACTGGTGCCGGGAGAAAGGGATTTCCGCTATTGCCATCAACGCCAAACTTGCAGCAGAACTCGCTGAGTTGTCGGACGAAGACGCATCGGAGTTGGCTGAACTCTACGGCTCAGAAGTTCAAGCGCTTCAACAGGTTGTCCGAGCAGCCTTTGATTTGCTCAACGCCATCACCTTTTTCACATTCGTCGGCAAAGAAGTGACTGCTTGGGTCGTGACAAAAGGGACACCAATTGTCAAGGCTGCCGGCAAAATTCACTCGGACATGGAAGCGGGATTCATCCGAGCAGAGGTTTGTCCTTTTGATCGGCTCAAGGAAGCGGGTTCTTGGGAAGCGGCGAAAGAGCGGGGATGGGTTGAAATCAAAGGCAAAGACTACGAAGTCCAAGATGGCGATGTCGTCATCATCCGCTTCCAACCACCACATCATCACAGGTGAACCTTCCGCTTAGGTTGGAGGTCAAGCCTGTTCAGCGCTTCAGATGCTTGTCAAAGAATTCAAGTGCCTGACCGACAGCCTTCATGAACTCTTCTCGTTGTTCGGGCGTTGTCGGTCCGTGTCCCATGCCCTTGATGACGACAAGTTGAACTTCAATGCCTACCTTCTTGAGCGCTTCTGCAAATTTCACCGATTGGTCGAGAGGCACTAATGGGTCTTGGTCGCCGTGAATGATGAAGGTGGGGGCATCATCGGGAGAGACATGGTGAATTGGCGAGGCTTCCTTCCAAACTTCAGGCGCTTCATCGTAAGGCTTGCCGAGGAAGTCGACTAACGCTCTGCCTGCGACAGGGTTTCTGGAGGCTTGGATGTAACGCTCGTCGGTGAAGTCAGTTGGTCCGAAAATGCTCAAGACGCACTGGACTTTGCTGCTTATGCCTTTCAAATCAGCGTCACTATCGTCCCGAACTTCACGAGTCCCAAGCAGCAAAGCCAAGTGACCTCCAGCAGACGCTCCAGCAGCACCAAACCTTTTCGGGTCAACCCGAAACTCCTTCGCGTTCTTGCGAAGCCACCTAACCGCTCGCTGACAATCGTCAAGTTGGGCAGGATAACTCCATTTGGGCGCTAAGCGGTAGTTTATCGCCGCTGCAACATAACCCCTTCGTGCAAATAATTCCGCAAGGTTCCTCAACTGCCTCTTATCTCCGCTCCTCCACGCTCCTCCGTGGATGACAATCACTGCTGGTCTCAAACTTTTGCCGTCGTCTTTGGGCAAGAAAAGGTCAAGGTCGTTTCGCTCGTTGGGACCGTAGGTTAGTCCTTCACGGATTTCAAAGGGCAAAGCCTCAGTTCCTGCCTGCCACGCCGCCACACTGACCAGAAAAGTTGTGGCAAAAACAACCAACGCCAACGAAAGGACGCCCAGCAGCCAACCGCGCTTCATAGCCTCTCACCTCTCAGTTCGTTTTTCTCTGGCATAGAAATTTGACGCTCATCGCTCTTAAGCGTTTGGGAGAGCAAAACCTAAAATCAGTGTGGAGTGCTGAGTGCGGGGTGCAATTATCAAGCGCCGAAAATCTTCGGAAGTTCGGGAGTGCTGCCCTATAAAACTGCTTGCCATTTGCTACTCGCCACTGGCTGTTCGCTATTCGCCATTCGCTACTATTGACACGGCAGCATTGAAGCGTTAAACTGAAATCCGACTTTGAAAATTTACTAACTCAACAAAGGAGGGATTTGCGATGGCGAATTACGCTCGCCCTGATGTGTTGGTGAGCATGCAGTGGGCTTTGGAGCACCTCAACGATCCGAATGTCAGGTTCGTTGAGGTTGATGTTGACACAAGCGCTTACGAAGAGGGTCACATACCTGGTGCCGTTGGGTGGAACTGGCAAAAGGACTTGTGCGATATGACCCGTCGCGACATAGTCAGCAAGGAAGCCTTTGAGGAACTTTGCAGCCGTTCTGGCATAAGCAACGACACTATAGTTGTCCTTTACGGCGACAACAACAACTGGTTTGCTGCGTGGGCGTTCTGGCAGTTTCGCATTTACGGTCACGACGAGGACAAACTCAAATTGCTCAACGGCGGTCGGAAGAAGTGGATTGAGGAAGGACTCCCTCTGACCAAGGAAGTTCCCCAGTATCCTCGCACCAACTACAAAGCGAAAGACCCTGATTTTTCCATCCGAGCCTTTTTCGACGAAGTGGTGAAAGTTATCCAGACTGGCGAGGCGAAATTGGTTGATGTCCGCTCACCTCAAGAGTATGTAGGTGAACTGTTGGCTCCGCCCGGTCTTCCCGAGGGAGTTCCCGTTCGTGGCGGGCACATCCCAGGAGCAGTGAACATCCCTTGGTCTCAGACCGTGAACGAGGACGGGACTTTCAAGAGTTACGAGGAACTTCGCCAACTTTACGAAAGCAAGGGCATAACGCCTGACAAACCCGTCATCGCTTATTGCAGGATTGGCGAGCGTTCAAGCCACACTTGGTTTGTGCTCAAGTATTTGCTTGGTTTCCCTGTGGTCAAAAACTACGACGGTTCATGGACTGAATGGGCTAACCGAGTGGGCGCGCCTGCAAAGGTCGGAAGCGAACCGTAAGTCCAAACGAAACAGAACACACAGACAAGGGCACTCCACCTTTATCGGAGTGCCCTTTTTTCTTTTTTCGGCTCGCTTCAATTGAAAGTGGGGCGTTTAGAGGCACAGCCTTACATTGTTGACAGCCCAAGTCAGTCGGTGTCATCATTAGCATGGACATTTCGGTCTCAGGAGGCGGTTTGAGATGATTGATTTGGAGCGACTTATTCGCTATGCCGTGGAGGTAGAAGCGTCGGACATTTTCCTGAAAGTTGGGACACCACCATGCTTGAGAGTTCACGGTAAGGTTTACCGGTTGAACCTTCCCCCGTTGACGGTCAACGACTTGAAAGAAATTGCAGGTGCCATTCTCACGGAGGACCAAATGGCAGCATTCGAAAAGCGCCACGAGTTAGACTTGGGTTTCACCTTCCCAGGTGTTTGCCGCTTTCGCGTAAATGTTTACCAGCAGCGCGGCAGTTTAGCTATAGTCATGCGGGTTTTGCCGCTCCGCATTAGGACAATCGAGGAACTCAACCTGCCCATCGTCCTGAAGAGACTAGTGACAGACCCGACCTATCCAGGCTACGCTACTCAAGGATTGATTTTGGTCACTGGTCCAACAGGGTGCGGTAAGTCCACAACACTTGCAGCACTACTTGACCTCATCAACCAGACACGCCAGTGTCACATTGTCACCATTGAAGACCCAATCGAGTATGTCTACGAGGACAAGATGAGCATCGTGAGCCAGAGGGAAGTCGGATACGATACGGCTTCCTTCACCGACGCCCTCAAGTATGTCTTGCGCGAGAGCCCCGATGTTATCCTCATTGGCGAGATGCGAGATGTTGAGACCTTCAACGCTGCCTTGATGGCAGCGGAAACGGGTCACTTGGTCTTCAGCACCGTTCACACCCCGTCCGCCTCCGAGACGATGGAACGAATTGTCAACATGTTCCCGCCTCATGAGCGAAGAGAGGTTTGCATTCGCCTATCTCGCTCACTCCTCGCTATTATCTCGCAAAAACTTGTCCCGAGGGCAGATGGTAAAGGGCGATTGCCAGCAGTTGAGTTCATGGTTGTCACACCCACCATCGCGAAGGAGATTGAGGAAGGACGGACAGGAAACCTTTACCAACTGATGGCTAAGGACAAGCAGGAAGGCGGCTATTGGGGAATGCAGACGATGAACCAAGCATTGGAGGACTATGTCCGGCAGGATTTAATCACGCCAGAGGTTGCATTGAGGGCTTCAACTAACCCAAGCGAGATGCGACACATTTTGCACCGAGTGTTGGAAGAGAAGCGAAGGAAGGCAGAGGAAGCCAGAAAAGCCACTTTGTTGCGCTCGCCTCAACAAAGTGGCGGGCAATGAGTGAGGTGAAAAGTGGCTGAAAAGAACGAAACGAAAAAGGAGGTGGCGGCTATGGCGTTGCAGTTGGACGAAATCTTGAAAGACTTGGTCCAAAGAGAGGGCACTGACTTGCACCTGAAAGTGGGGCAACCCCCATTCTTCAGGGTTCATGGAAGGTTGGTCAAAACTGACTACCCTGTCCTCACACCTCAGTCAATTCGCGACCTAATTTACCCTATCCTCGCTGATTGGCAAATCCGAAAACTCGAGACCCAACTGGAACTTGACATGGCGTATGAAATACCCGGCGTCAGCCGGTTTCGCGTCAACTTGTTCCACCAACAAGGCAACTTGGGTGGGGTTTTCAGAGTTATCCCCAGCAGGGTGCGCACCATTGACGAACTGATGCTCCCTCAAGTCCTCAAAAAAATTGCTTTGCTAAAACGAGGTTTGGTTCTAGTCACAGGACCAACCGGGAGCGGTAAGACGACTACCCTTGCGGCAATGGTTGATTACATCAACGAGAACCGAAGAGCGCACATTATCACCATCGAGGAGCCAATCGAGTATTGGCATCAGGACAAGCAATGTTCAATCACGCAACGCGAGGTCGGAATTGACACCGAGTCCTATGCAGAAGCGCTCAGGCATGTCACCCGTCAAAACCCCGATGTCATCCTCGTTGGCGAGATGCGTGACTTGGAGACCATTTCCTTGGCGCTCCATGCAGCGGAAACGGGACACTTGGTTCTCAGCACAGTCCACACCATTGATGCCCCTCAGACCATTGACCGAATTATCGACGCCTTCGATCCTGACAGGCAACCTCAGGTTAGAGTCCAGTTGGCAAGCACCTTGCAAGCAGTCATTTCTCAACAACTTGTCCCGAGATGCGATAAGCCTGGGCGGGTGGCAGCGATGGAAATTATGATCGTAACCCCCGCTGTTCGCTCCCTCATCCGGCAAGGGCGGACCGACCAAATTTACAGTCACATCAAGGCTGGTGCGGACATTGGCTGCCAGTTGTTGGATGATCACTTGCTTGAGTGGGTTAAGAAAGGCGTCGTAAGTTTTGAGGACGCATACATGAAATGCAGCAACCCTTTGGAGTTTCGGCAGAAGGCGTTAGAGATGGGGTTAATTTCTTCCGAGCAAGCGGCAGCCTTGGCAAGTTCCTAAGGGGGTGAAAAAGTTATGACTCAAACCCAAACTTTGGCGTTGGAGGACATCCTCAAGTTTGGGGTTCAGCGCAATTGTTCCGATGTCCACCTAAAGGCTGGTGCTCCTCCATTGTTTCGGCTTTACGGCGAATTATACCCAGCCACGAATGTCCCGCCCCTGACCCCTGAAGACACCCGTCGGTTTCTCTATTCCATCCTCCCGGAGGAGAAGCGGGAGGAGTTCGAACGCCGAAAGGAAGTCGATTTTGCTTTCACAATTCCAGACTTGGCTCGCTTTCGGGTCAATGCCTTGATGCAGAGGGGAACGGTGGAGATAATATTCCGAATCATCCCGCCCCGCATCCCGACCTTTGAAGAACTTGGTCTACCTCCCATTGTCCGTCACTTTTGCGAGAGACCTCGCGGAATTATCATCGTCACAGGTCCAGCAGGATGCGGCAAGACCACGACTTTGGCAGCGATGATTGACTACATCAACAGCCGCTTCCCGCTCCACATCATAACCATTGAGGACCCTATCGAGTTCATCCACCAGGACAAGTTATCTCTGGTCAACCAAAGGGAAGTTGGGCGTGACACTTTGTCTTTTGCCAACGCCCTCAAATATGCTTTGCGAGAGGACCCAGATGTCATCATGATTGGCGAAATGCGTGACTTGGAGACAATTGCGCTGGCGATCACGGCAGCGGAAACCGGGCACCTTGTCCTCAGCACCTTGCACACCCCTGATGCAGTCCAAACTATTGACCGAATCATCGACGCATTCCCTACTCATCAGCAGCAACAAATTCGGATGCAGTTAGCCATCAGCCTTGTCGGAGTGATTTCCCAGAGATTGGTTAAGCGAGCCGATAGGAAAGGCATGGTTGCTGCCTTTGAGGTCTTGGTTGGGACATCGGCAGTCCGCGCACTCATCCGTGAGGCAAAAACTTATCAACTTCCTTCATTCCTGCAAACCGGTCTGAAGCAAGGGATGATGACGCTGGAACATAGTTTGGCTAATCTCGTTTTGCAAGGCATTGTGAGATTGGAAGATGCCCTCGCAGAAGCCAACCAACCCGAATACTTGGAGGAGTTAGTGCGTGAAGGTAGGCAACGGGAGGTTGCTTCATGAGGCGCGACTGGGCACTTTGGCGCGCCGACATTTGTCGCTGGCTTCTACAAATCGGTGCTGTTGGGGCAGTTTTGGGCATCGGTTACCTCGTTTGGGGTGGGTTAAAGGGATACTTCACCAACCCAATCGATCCCGCAAGGGTGGCAACCGTTGCTAACACCCTCGCTTATTTCCTTTACTGCTGCGGTTGGATGGTTGGGCTCGGGTTGATAGGGCTCTTTTGGGAGTGGAAACCCATCGGCATCACGGTCTTTCTGTCAAGCGCTTTTTCTTGGGTTCTCATGCCCTTCATCTTCGCTGCTGTTGCCGGGGCAAACACTGATTTGACGAGGCACGGCGTGGATGCGTTGAGGAGTTTTCTGACCCCTTTGCTTGTGGTCAGTTTCGTCCAATCTGTTTGGGCTTTCGTTGAGTATTGGCGGCACGGACCAACTTTGAGGTTGAAAGCACGCCAAGCAGGACAATTGGTTGTGAACATACAGAGGGAAAAAGAAAAGCGAGTTGCCAAGCGCTACCTAATCACCCCACTGTCGCCATGTTGGAAGTTGCCTGTCGTTGATAAGTTGATGTGTGAGCATTGCCCAGTTAGACAAAGGAAGCGATCATGCTGGAGGTTGAAAATGGGCTGTCAATGTAGCCCTGCCATCATTGATGCGTTGCTTTCCGAAATGGCTGCGAAGACGGGCGAAGAGAGATGGCTTTTGTCAAGCACTCTGCTCCAATGGCAGAAAGGGCAACGCCCTCCCTGCCACCGCTGCAGCATTTTTCTGCACCATCAACAGGTCAAATACGATTGGCTCGCACCTGTCGCTTTCTTCGCGCCACCAGTTTTGCTTGTTCTCGAGTGGGAGCGATACCAAGCCCTATACACCGAAGCCGTTCAGTGGCTCAATCAACTTTGGATGCAAATTGCTTTCTCGCCACCAGCGTCCCCTGATCCCTTAGGGCTGAACAATCAGACTATGGCAATTTATGTCGCCATTATCTTGGGCGTTATAGCGATGGTCTACGCCATTCGCTTTGTGGAGTTCGTTGTCTTCCGGTTGTTCTTGTGACCGCCGTCACGGACTTTGACTGTCATCGAAGGCACGATGTTTCAAACCTTTGCTGCACAAGCGATTTTGATGCAGGGGTATTTTTCGCTGGAACGGGCAAAAGCCTCTTGTCTCCTTTAGGGGGTGAGCACTCGTGTGCGGCATCTTTGGATACATTGGCGAAAAAGATGTCGTAGAAGTCCTCGTTGCGGGACTCAAGCGGCTTCAGTATCGTGGCTATGATTCGTGCGGAATTGCTGTTTTGGATGGAAACGAACTTGCCATTGTGAAGGAGGCAGGACGCATTGAACGACTTGAGCAAGTTTTGTCCCGATACACTTTCCAAGCGAAGGTCGGTATAGCCCACACCCGTTGGGCAACTCACGGGACACCAACTCCAACGAATGCCCATCCTCACATCGACTGTCAAGGTTCGGTCAGCATCGTCCACAACGGTGTCATTGACAATTTCCTTCCACTTCGCGAGTCCCTTCTTCAACGGGGTCACATACTTCGTTCGGAGACCGACACGGAGGTCATAGCGCACCTGATTGAGGAGGAACTTGAAAAACTCAAGGGCTTCGACGACAAAGCGTTTGCTTTCCTTCACGCTGTCCGCAACGCAGTCAGGCAGTTGAAAGGTAGTTACGCGATTGCCTGCTTGTGGGAAGGTGCTCCGGGAGTCATCGTCGCTGCCCGTCAAGGTTCACCCCTGTTGATAGGAGTCGGAAGCAATGAAGCCTGTGTCGGCTCTGACTTGAACGCGATCTTGCCGATAACGAAGCAGGTCATCTTGTTGAACGATGGCGAACTCGCTTTGGTCACCCAAACCCAAGTTAGGGTTTTCGACTTGGAAGGTGTGGAACGAACTGTTACCGTTCACCGAATTGAGTGGGAAGTTGCCGAAGAAGATAGAGGTGGCTTCCCAACCTTCATGCTCAAGGAGATTTACGAACAACCTGAACGGCTTAGGAAAATCATCGCCCTTCGCTGCGAAGGCGAGAACCCACCTTCGTTTGAGGAACTCACGATGTCGCCATCTCAGTTGATTTCCTTCAGGCGAATTGTCGTGCAAGCGGCTGGAACTTCGTGGCATGCCGGTCTTTACGGCAAGTATCTGTTTGAACGCTACTTGCGCATACCGACGGACGCCGAAATTGCTTCGGAGTTCCGATACCGTGAACCGGTTCTGGAACAGGACACTCTCGTCATCGCCATCAGCCAATCGGGGGAAACTGCTGATACTTTGGCTGGCATCCGCCAAGCCCGCAGCCGCTTCGTTCCGGTTTTGAGCCTGTGCAATGTCCCCGGCTCAACGATGACCCGCGAAAGCGATGCCGTCATTTACCTTCACGCAGGTCCAGAAATCGGCGTCGCTTCAACGAAGGCTTACACAGCCCAACTCGCTCACTTGTTCCTTCTCACACTCTACATCGGTCGCTTGAAGTGGCTTCTCACTCAAGAGACGATCAATTCCCTGCTGGATGAGTTCAAGCAGTTGCCTGAGAAGATGCAACGCATTTTGAACGAACAAGAACCGTTGGTTCGCGAATGCGCTCGCACTTTCTTAGATGCCCGCTACTTCCTCTATCTGGCAAGGGGCATCAATTACCCGACAGCGTTAGAAGGGGCGTTGAAACTCAAAGAAGTCAGTTACATCCACGCTTCAGGTTACCCTGCAGGCGAATTCAAACATGGACCTATTGCCCTTGTTGACAAGGACACGCCGGTAGTTTGCGTTGCTCCCGTTGACAGCGTTTACGAGAAGACCCTCGCAAACATTGAAGAGGTCAAAGCGAGGGGCGGGAGGCTTATCGTTGTGACGACGGAAGGAAACCGCGATTTTGACGATATGGCTGAGTTCGTTTTCACGATCCCGCCGACCCACGAAGACTTAACGCCGCTCTTGACGGTTCTGCCTCTCCAACTCCTCGCCCACCATGTCGCCGCAATGAAAGGTCTCGATGTTGACAAGCCGAGAAATTTGGCAAAAAGTGTAACGGTTGAATGAAAGTCGGAAGCAAATGCTTTGAGTGTGATGGGAATGGTCGCTTGGTTGGCGATTGAGGTTGTGACTTCGTTGCAAGGTGCTGAGCAGGTTCACGGGTTGTTGGACGCTTTGGGATGTGCGGGAACTGCTCAGACATTTGAGCCAGATGGAACGGTTCGCGTGCTCGGATATTTGCCCGCCACTGAGGATGTGACGGAAAAATTGGTTTGGCTTCAAGAGCAAATTGACTTCGCTATCGCTCGCGAATGGCTTCCTAAATCCACCTCAGTGACGGTGCGCACTTTGGAGGCGGAGGAATGGGAAGCGCCGTTGCGAGAGGTTTTGCCACCTCTTCCCATTGGCAACCGCTTCCTTATCGTTCTCACCGACGAACCCGTTGATGCTCCCGGACGCAGAATAGTCCTGCGGTTGCGCAGCCTCGGTGGTTTCGGAACAGGACACCACCCGACGACAAGGATGTGTTTGGAGTTTTTGGAACAGTGCCAAGTCAATGGCAAGAGGGTTCTGGATGTTGGAACGGGTTCTGGAATTCTCGCCATCGCTTCCGCAAAATTGGGCGCGAAGGAAGTTGTGGCAACCGATATTGACGATGCTGCGTTGGAGGCTGCTCAGGAAAACGCTATCCGGAACGGTTGCATTGACTTCATCAGGTTCGTCAAAAGTGACCTTTTGCGGCAGGTTTCGGGACAGTTTGACATCGTGCTTTCAAACCTTCTCACGCCGCTCATCAAGGACTTGGCTTGGCAGATAAAGTCGCGCCAGGCCCTTGCGCCTGAAGGCTTGTGGATTGGGTCTGGGGTTTCAGTTGAAGGGTGGAAAGAGGTCAAGCCGTTGCTCCTCAAACTGGGTTATCGGCTCGTTGAAGAACGGGAACTTGCAGGGTGGGTTGCTTTTGTTGCCACTCAAGGTTGAACTGAAGACAAACCTTCACCTGCATTCGCGTGTTGCCAAAATTGTAGCCGAACATTGTCCCGAGAAGTCCTTCACAGGAGGGAAACGGAGATGCCAAAGCGGGCTTTGATTTCTGTTTGGGACAAACGAGGGGTCGTTGAGTTTGCGAAAGGTCTATGCGAGTTAGGGTTTGAATTGGTGTCAACGGGAGGAACAGCGAGAACCCTGCGCGAAGCAGGCTTGCCTGTCATCGAGGTCAGTGAGGTCACCAAGTTTCCCGAAATCCTAAACGGACGGGTCAAAACAATCCATCCCTTCATTGCGGCGGGAATTTTGGCGCGAAGAGATGTAGCGGCGCACTTGAGTGAACTTGAGCGGTTGGGCATCGCAACCATTGACCTTGTTGCCGTCAACCTTTATCCCTTCCGGGAAGTTGTCCGGCAGGGGGTGGACGAATTTACAGCGTTGGAACACATTGACATCGGCGGTGTGACCCTTTTGAGGGCTGCTGCCAAAAATTACAGGGATGTCGTGGTCATCTGTGACCCAAACGATTACCCGCAGGTTCTGAAGTGGCTGAGGGACGGAGAAGTCCCTTTGAGGGTGAGGGCTGAGTTGGCTCTGAAAGCCTTCGCCCACACGGCAGCCTACGACGCCGCCATCCTCACTTATTTCCGGCAGCAAACCGGAATCCAGTTTCCCGACGAATTGGCTTTCGGGTTCGTCAAGCGATTGGACCTTCGATACGGCGAAAACCCACACCAGCAAGCAGCATTTTACATTGACCCGATGTCGGAAGTCCCAAGCGTGGCAACGGCTGTTCAACTCTGGGGGAAGGAACTTTCCTTCAACAACATAGCCGATTTAGATGCCGCCCTTAACCTCGTCCGAGAGTTTGAGAAACCTGCTGCTTGCATCATCAAGCATACTAACCCATGCGGCGTGGCGGTTGGCGAGACGCTGGCTGAAGCCTTTGCAAAGGCGCGGGATGCTGACCCAGAAGCAAGGTTCGGGGGCATAATTGGCGTCAACCGAAAAGTTGATGTGGCTACCGCCGAAGAAATCCTCGTCCAAGGCAGTTTCTACGAGGCTATCATCGCACCAGATTATGACCCTGAGGCGTTGGAACGCATCAAAGCGAGAAAGGGTTGGGGAGAAACTATCCGCATCTTGAGCCTTCAGATGGGTGACAAACCGCTGTCGCCAATCGCTTGTGCCGTTGAGTTGAGTGTCAAGTCTGTTTCGGGAGGGCTTTTGGTCCAAACATCCGATGTTGAAGACTCACCGCCGGAAAACTGGAAGGTTGTGACCGAACGGGCACCGACAGAGAAGGAACTTGAAGACCTTAAATTTGCGTGGAAGGTGGTCAAGCATGTCAAAAGCAATGCTGTGGTCTTGGCGAAAGACGGCGCCACAGTCGGAATTGGTGCTGGGCAAATGAATCGGGCAGTTTCCGTCAAAATTGCCGTCATGCTTGCAGGTGAAAGGGCGAAAAATGCTGTGCTTGCGAGTGAAGCCTTCTTCCCTATGCCTGATGGTCCAGAGATTGCAGCCCAAGCAGGCGTCACAGCAATCGTCCAACCAGGAGGCAGCAAGCGTGACCCTGATGTCATCGCCACATGCAACCGCTACGGCGTCGCAATGGTCTTCACGGGCGTGAGGCATTTTAGGCATTGACGGGAAAAAGGTTGCAGCCTGCTTTCAGCAGCACTGCTATGGTCTAAGGGCTCACTTTGGGTTTGGAGGTTTGCGCCCGTTGAGGCTGATGAGCCAGCCTTTGCCCACTTCCCAATACATCTCAGCCCTTGCCCTTATCGCTTTCATGAAGCCCAACTTCTCTTCCTTCATCACATGGCTGACCCCGTAGAGGACGACGGTTCTGACAATCCAGCCGTGTTCTTTGGCGAACTTGTTTAGAGCAGCCTCAAGACCATAGCCTAAGTTGGAAAAGTCGGGCAATTCGCGGACTCGCTCGATAGGCATCGCTCTTTGACCGGAAACCCAAGGGGCGATAAGGTGGGACAAATCCGTCCAAAATCGTCCGCCTCGGAAAACTCCCAGTGTCATGTCAACACAGTCATTGGCGACAGGTTGAGCGAGCGCTTCAATGTGGGACGGCTTCAATCCCTTCAGGTCAGCGTCAAGCAGGACGACAATAGGTTCGCTGACTTCCTGCAAGCCTACCCAAACCGCTCCAGCCTTCCCCATGTTCCGTTCAAGCCTGATTACTTTGACGCCAAATTTTCGGGCAACCCTTGCCGTGCCGTCCTCAGACCCATCATCCACGACTATGACCTGCCTCACGGATGGGCACGAGGTCACGGCTTCCAAAACTCCCGGCAACCGCTCCTCTTCGTTAAACGCCGGAATGACCACCGCTATGTGCATCTCTCATCACCTGCTTGGCTTCAAATGCCTGTCAAGATAGTAACCCACAATCACTGAAAGCGCAACCCCTTTTGGGGCGGGTCATCGCACTCGGAACTGGGAGTAACGATAAAGCGCTGAACTGTGTAGGGAAAACTCCGACCTTTCGCCCGAAACTCGGGAAAGAGGCTGCATCGGTTGCTAAAATTGTAATGCACAATTGCCTTAGGCAAACGCAACTCGGTGAGGAGGAGGGACTTGAAGATGGAGACGGTCAGTTCAATGATTGTAACCCTTGCGCCTTTGCTTGGCATTGTGGGCGTAGCCATCGCAGGTTACAATTACTGGTCTGTGCTCAAGTATCCGAGCGGAACCGAGCGGATGAGATGGTATGCTGAGGCGATTCACGACGGAGCGATGACCTTCTTGAAGCGAGAGTATCAGGCGATTGCTGTGTTCGTTGCTGTGATGCTCGTTGTTTTGACCCTTGCCTTCTGGCAGTGGGCACCCCTCACTGGGTTCGCCTATGTCTTTGGGGCTGCTTGTTCTTTGTCGGCAGGATTTTTGGGGATGAAAGCATCAACGAGGGGCGGAGTTAGGACAACGGAAGCAGCACGAACTCACGGGATGGGTGAGGCTCTTGTTGTCGCTTTCACCGGAGGTTCGGTCATGGGCATCGCTGTTGCTGCGTTGGGACTTTTGGGGCTTGGTGTTGTCCTCCTGCTCGGGCGAAACCTTGACTTCCCTACCCTACTCCAGTATCTGACGGGCTTTTCAATGGGTGCATCTTCAGTTGCTCTCTTCGCCCGCGTCGGCGGCGGGATTTACACCAAGAGCGCCGATGTCGGTGCTGACTTAGTTGGGAAGGTTGAGGCAGGTATACCTGAAGACGACCCGAGAAACCCTGCGGTCCTTGCCGACAATGTAGGCGACAATGTGGGCGATACTGCAGGGATGGGTGCTGACTTGTTTGAAAGTTATGTCGGCTCAGTCGTCGCTGCCATCGTCGTTGGCGCTGCTTTGGGGGCTGCTCGCGAAGAGGCGTGGAAGTGGATGATCCTGCCTGTCGGGTTAATCACCATCGGTCTGATAACCTCAGTGATAGGTGTTTTCTCAATACGCATGTTCCGCAGGCTTGACCCACAGTGGGCGCTTAACTCCGCTGTCGGTATCGCCGTCGTCGCTTTTGTCGTTCTCGCAGCAGTGTTCATTAATGCACTCGTCGGGACAATGAACCCGTTCTGGGCAACTTTGGCAGGTCTGTTCGCAGGTCTGCTTGTTGGCGGTGTGAGCCAATACTACACCAGTGGTCCACCCATCCGCGAAATCGCTAAGTCGGCTCAATACGGCGCAGCGACAAACATCTTGTCTGGCATTGCAATTGGTTACTTGAGCACCGTGCTTCCGCTCTTGGGCATTGCCTTCGCAATTTGGGCGGCATATGCCACGAATGGGCTTTACGGAATTGCTTTGGCTGGAGTTGGAATGTTGGCGACCATCGGCATAGTCATGAGCACCGACAGTTACGGTCCCATTGCCGACAATGCAGGCGGAATTGCTGAAGTTGCTGGCTTCGGGGAGAATGTTCGTCAGATCACGGACAAGTTGGATGCCCTCGGCAACACAACGGCTGCCGTCGGCAAAGGTTTCGCCATCGGCAGTGCTGCTTTGACTGCGTTGGCGCTGTTCGCTGCCTACCAACAGCAAGCCCAACTCAAGACACTCAACTTGACTGACCCTGCAACTTTGGTGGGTCTATTCGTCGGAGTCGCTATGCCCTGCTTGTTTACAGCGTTGACCCTTAGGGCAGTTAGCAGGACTGCTGACCAAATGATTGAAGAAGTGAGAAGGCAGTTCCGCGAATACGGCATCTTGGAAGGAAAAGGTCAACCCGATTACAACCGATGCATTGACATCGTTACAAAGTCTGCCTTGAAGGAGATGATTATCCCTGGTGTCTCGGCTGTTATTGCCCCGTTGCTTGTGGGCTTCCTGCTGGGAAGGGAAGCTTTGGGAGGCTTCCTCGCTGGGGCATTGTCAATGGGCGTTGTGATTGGTCTGATGATGGCTAACGCTGGCGGTGCTTGGGACAACGCAAAGAAGTGGATTGAGGAAGGGAATCTTGGAGGCAAAGGGAGCGATGCCCACAAGGCAGCAGTTGTCGGCGACACTGTTGGTGACCCATTCAAAGACACAACAGGTCCCAGCATGAACATCCTCATCAAGTTGATGAGCATCGTCGCCTTAGTCTTCGCACCCCTCTTCTTCAAGTAAGCCGGTAGGTGAACAACGGAACGAGAACGAGGGCATCGGCTTATGCCGATGCCCTTTCTTCTTCTCCCACGCACAAAAGGCTTTCACTTCATTGAAACTTCTAACCCTTCACCGTCGATTACCACATTCACGCTTGCTCGGCAATTTTGCGGGTTTCGGACGAACTCAAGGTAGTGCCTCAACTGATGAGCCAAATTCACACTGTTGTGGGCGAGGATGACGCTTCCTGAACGCAATTTGTCCCAAGCAGCCAAAAGGATGTCCAAATAAACTCCTTTGCCACTCTTGCCCGCCCCATCGGCATCGAGGTAGAGCAAATCAATGGTGTCGTCAAAGTTCGCCAACGCTTCCACTGCGTCGGCAGCGATGATTTCAACTGCGGGGTCGTCTGTCAAACTCCTGACATTCCTTTCAGCCCTCGCCGCTTCTTCGGGCTTGATTTCGATGCCGACCAACCTTTTAGCGTCATAGCACTTCCCTTGCCCTACAGCAGCGCCAGCGTTGCAGATGAAAGTGAAACCGCAAAAGATGCCCGCCGCGACCATGACTTTTGGCTGAAGAATTGCGTTGATTGCGTAAATTAGCCTGTGCATTCGCGGCGTAATTGCCGTCCAAGGGATTTCAAACTTTTCGGCAACTTCCCTTCGATGCGCCAGAAACTTCTCGCGGTCATAGTCAGTGTGAGGCAAAATGCCAGCATGCTTCAAGGCAGTAAGTGCCTCATCAACAACCCGAATTTCCTGTTCCAAAGGTTCAAGTTGTCTGAACGGCTCTCGGTAATTCATCACATACCTGTCCCAATCAAGGCTGCGATACTCAAGAACCATCTTTCGTGCCCTCCTTGCGACCTAAATGTTTTTGCACGGCAGGAAAGTTTAGTGCTCTGGCGAGGAAAGGTCTATGGTGAGCATGGTTCGGGAACCGATTTTTTCCTTCGCGAGAGACTTTAGGTCGGTGTTTCAGTGCCCAAAGTTTTTTCCGAAGTGCACCTGCAACGAAGCGGGGCGAAGTATCGCCCCAACTGCTGCAAAATTTGTTGCGGGTCAGGAGAATTCGCTAAGTTGGACGGTGGACCTGAAGCAAAGGTAACTGAGTTTGGAGGTGTTCACTATGCCGTCACCTTTTCCGGGCATGGACCCGTTCTTGGAGGGTTCTGGCGAATGGTCAACTTTTCACAGTCTATTTTTGAGCGGAATCTTGGAAGCCCTCGTGCCCAAGGTCCGTCCCAAATACATAGTTCGGACAGAAAGGCATGTTACCGTCTTCCAAGAGCCTGGCGAAAAGATTGGCGTGATTGTTCCGGATGTCGTGGTGATTGAGGGCGAAAGTCCACTGCCGCCGGAAACCGAATCAGGAGGTGTTGCCACAACTGTCGCTGCCCCTGCCATCGTCCGACTTGCCTTCACCCAGAAGTTCCAGCAAACCTACCTTGAAATCCGCGAGCGCGAAACTGGAAAACTTGTGACCGTTATTGAACTTTTGTCGCCGTCAAACAAACGCTTCGGAAGCCCTGCATGGGGTGAATACTTGAAAAAGCGAGATGCCATTTTCGCCAGCGATGTTCACCTCGTTGAGTTGGACTTGCTCAGGGGCGGGGCGAGGATGCCGATGGGAGACCCGTTGCCGAAAGGCGACTATTATGCCATCATCAGCCGCTCCTACCGTCGCCCCTACTGTGAGGTTTACGCTTGGACAATCAGAGACCCGCTCCCAACCATTCCAATCCCGCTTTTGAAAGGCGATGCAGATGTCCTGTTGGATTTGCAACAAGTCTTCAACACCGTTTATGACCGTGCAGGATACGACTACTCGTTGGATTACAACCGAGAAGTTGAGCCACCGTTGAGCGAGGAAGACGCAAAGTGGGTCAAAGAAAGGCTTAGCGCATTTTTCGCCGCGAAGCGGACATAGAACCGATTAGTCGCTGCGGGATTGAAGGGCAAGGATAGAAGGCGGAACCTCCAAGCCATGAGCCTCCATCAGGGCTTCGTCGGAAAAAATTTCCCTCGTTTCGCCAATTGCTACAATTTGCCCATCGTCCATCAAGATGGCTTTGTCGCAAAGGAACAAGGCTGCATCAAGGTCATGGGTTGCGACAATCTTTGTGACCTCAAGCCGTCGGAGCAGTGAAAGGAGTTGGCGACGAGACCTTGGGTCAAGATTGGCTGTTGGTTCGTCCAAAACCAAAACTTTGGGCTCCATCGCCAAAACCGTCGCAATCGCTACCCGCTTCCGCTCACCGAAGCTCAATTGATGGGGCGATTTGTTAGCAGCGTAACTCATGCCTACCATCTCAAGCGCGTTTATGGCTCGCTTCACCGCCTCCTCTTGACTCAGCCCTAAATTGAGCGGACCGAAGGCGACATCCTCAAGAACGGTCGGCATGAAAAGTTGGTCGTCTGGGTCTTGAAAAACGAGTCCCACCAACTTCCTGACCGCTAACAAATTACGACTTGTCACCTCCTCGCCGAACACGAAGACTTTCCCGCTACCCCTCAAAATCCCGTTGAAGTGCAAAAGCAAAGTCGTTTTGCCCGCACCGTTCGGTCCGACAATGGCGACGGATTCGCCTTCCCCAACGCAAAGCGAAACCCCTTTCAAGGCATAAGTTCCGTCCGGGTAGCGGTAATGCAAGTTTTCGACCCGAATGGCTTCGCGCACCCTCATCACCCGCTCAAGCGTTCAATGGGTGGCAACAAGGATGACTGTCACTGACCCGACAAAGAACGCAAGGAAAGCGATGTCGGCGAAGGTCAATTTTTGAACCGAAAGGGTTCGGAACTCACCAGTGAACCCACGAGAGAGCATGGCAAGGTAAATTCGTTCGGCTCGGTTGTAAGTGCGCAACATCAATGCACCTGCTAACCTACCGGTGTTTTCGGCGTCCTTCAAGGTTTGTCTGCGCGGGCATCTGCTCTGATACGCCCGAGACATCCTAACCGCCTCTTCGGCGAGAACAAACAAGTAACGGAACATGAAGGACAGCATGACCGTTAGGAGCGGTGGAACTTTCAACTTGCGGAAAGCCTCAAGCAATTGGGTGAACGGCGTCGTCCCTGAAAGCCAAACAGCAGCGCCAACGCATAAAAACATCTTGACAGTCACTTGCAGGAACATCTCCTTTGAACCGCCGAGCAAAACTCCAAACGCCCCTAAGGCAATGAAGGGCAAAACAGGCGCAAGTCGAAAAGCAATCCAACGAATTTGAAGGCGAGCAAGAGCAAGCAAGACGAGCAACAACCCAGTTAGCGAAAGCCATGCCAAGTATGCTCCCGGTTTGGTGGTCAGGACAGCGAGAACATAAACGAAAAACACCACCAATTTCGTTCTCCCGTCCAAATTGCTCAGCCAACTTTGCGGGTGCTGAAGCAAGTGGAGATTCACGACCTCCTCACCCTCTTAATGCTTTTGCCGAGCAGGAAAGTCAACCCACTGACAACGAAAATGCCCACCAACGCTGCCACTGCTTGACCTCCGAATCCGCTGAGCCAAGGCAATGAGTAATCTCTCATCGGGGCAGTGTAAAGGGTTCGCTCTCGCCCCGCAAACGAAAACATCTCTGCAACTCGCTCCAAGCCGTCAGGAAGTTCGGATGCGAACGGCAAAAGCGCAATTGTCAACCCTGTGATGGCTACGAGAACCAATGCCCAACGGTATCGGCTGAGCATGTCCCTTCACCCTCAGCGCAAAAGTTTCAATCACCCGTGAACAATTTCGGGCTTCAGTTTCTTGACAAAAGCGATTGCAGCGACAGTAACCAACGCCTCACCGAGCCCAATTACGGCGTGAATTGCAGCCATCGTCGGGACGACAACGGTCAAGGGCACTGTTCCCGATAGCGCCAGTTCCAGAGCGCATGCAATGGCGCTCAAAACGACCGATAGCCAAGCAGAAATTGCTGCAGCGATGTTTTCGTTTCTCAAAATCCGGGTGAGCCACCGATAAATCCAGTAGCAGCACCAACTCCCGATGGCTGCCATGTTGATGATGTTCGCTCCTAAAGCCAACACGCCACCGTCATTGAATAACAAGGCTTGGACGATAAGCACGACTGTCATGACGATAAGCGCTGCGTTTGGACCAACCAAGATTGCAGTCAGCAACCCTCCAAGGACATGCCCTGAAGTGCCACCGGTTACGGGGAAGTTGAGCATCTGCGCGCCAAAAACGAAGGCAGCGGTAACCCCCATCAACGGGACTCGCCTCTCGTCCAGTTCTTTACTCGCTTGTCGCAAAGCGAATCCGACAGTGATGGCTGCTGTTATGTCGGTTGCAACTAAAACAGGCACACTCAAAAACCCGTCAGGAATGTGCACCTTCGACCACCTCAAACAGGTTTTCGGCTTCAAGGACGCGACGGGAAGCCTCTTCCTCACCCAACTCTCTCAACCAAGTCGCCATTCGCTCCTTCGCAGATTCAGGAACTCGAAGGGTCAAATGCTCGTTGGTGTCAGTGTTGACAAACCGAACAACGATTTCGTCAGAAGGAATGAGTTCGATGTTTCGCTTCCCGTAGGTTGCTCCCGTCGAAACCTGCAAACCATCAACCATGCATGACGGCGGTGGCTGCGGTGGGCAATGGACGGTCACTTTAATGCCGAAGTGCTTTCTGGCTCTCAAAGCCGACAATGCAAATTCGCCCAACCTCAATCCAAGCACCAGAAACGGACCGAGATGACCGTGAAAAGCCTTAGCCGCTTCTAACTCCCGCTCGTCCATAATCCTCGCTCCTTTCTCATCCGCTCAATCGCCAAAACTATCGCTGGCACGAGCGTTAACTGCAGCACTATTCCGGGTGTGCCGGCGAGAACGGCAGCCAGTCCAAATGAACCTGCCGGCAGTTGCAATATAGGCGCAACCACTTTGGCAAGCAAAAGTAGGTCAACAGCGATTCGTGCCACAATAGCGATTACTGTGCTACTCCAGACAGCAATAATTTTGCCAACCCAGCGACTTTTGTGAACTCTGCCTTTTAAGGCTCGATAGCAAAGTGATGCGATTCCAGCAAGGACCGGCAATTCAAGGCTCATGAGAACCGCAACGGGGAAAGGCGGCATGCCTGTCAGGAAGGAAGAGACCCAGGGAGTGACAAAGCCCGCTGCGGCAGCGACGATGGGTGAGACAAAAAATCCCACCGCCAAAATCGGCAAGTGCATGGGTAGGAACACTCTCCCCAATCCCACCAAGTGGAACAGGATTGGAACGACAACTCCAAGGGCTGCGAAAAGCGCTCCTACCAAGATTTCGCCCATCAACTTGGTTTGCCTCTCGGCATCCATTTTCTCCACATCCTCGTTGTCCCCGTCTTTTCATTTTTTACCTTTGCCAAGTCACATCCCAGAACTGTCGCCAAATCGGTTCTGGGACAGGGACAGCATCGGGCGGGATGGGGTAGCCGTTGTCGTCCGCCCGTTCAGCGTTGCTGTGGTATTGCTCCGGTTTGAACCATTTGACATGACCATCGGCAAAGAGCAAGTTTGAGCCGTCGAGGTGAATTCTGCAAACTGCCCAGTAGCATGTAGCGCCACCGTGAAAAAGCCCCGGCGGTCCACACGGCGCACCGGCGTTGCACCTGTCCCATTCAAGGGTGGCAATTTTTTGCGCTGGCTGAGTTATGATGGCTTCGTGGGCTTCCGCAATTCCACGAACAAAAATGCTCCCATGCATGCACCCAATGTTCACTCCGTGCCCGTAATACCAAGGGAGTTGTGGTCGGGACGGGCATTTCCACAAGTCTCGGTTCGTCATGTAAGGGTCAAGCCGGGACTTCCACTGGGAGAAGGGCATGTAAACTCCATCGTAGTCGTTGACATACTGCAGCATAGCCAACCCTTGCTGTTTCATGTTGCTTATGCAAGTTGTCGCTCTCGCCTTCTCGCGAACCCGACTGAACACCGGGAATAGAATCGCCGCGAGAATGGCGATTATCGCTATTACGACCAGCAATTCAATCAGCGTAAACCCTCGTCTCATCGCAACGCACCTCCTCCAAAGGCTGCCGTAATTGTGGCACGAAATAAAAATTTGTGCTACAAAACCTTGTCGGGGGAAAGTCCCAACGACTCGTTGGCGGTTAAGCATCGCTTTAGGCTGTCGGTCTTGGGACGGGTGGAGCAAAGATGAACCGGGGGAAGCAAAGACGCGCTTGACCTATACTTTCCCACGCCTAAACCTGCCGCAAAATTTGGCGTGGGTAGGTCGGTTTCACACAGGATTTCAGGGAGGGATAGCCAATGATTGGTGCTTTCGTGACTGCCTTTGAGGCGGGAATAAGGTTGGCAGCGCTCGTGCTCGTTGTCGCCATCGTCGGCGCTGCCATAATCGGGCGAATCATTGAAGGCGAACTTTCCGGAAGCCACGCAGTAATCGGCTTACTCTTCGTATCTGGGTTGCTTATCGGCGTCATTTTCTTGTGGAACAGTCCTCTCGTCTTTGCGCTCTTCCTGCTCGCAGCGGGCTTGGCTGCTTTGTGGGCAATGGCTCAAACGGTGTCGGAGCGACAATTGATGATGCAAATTCGCACTGAAGACGAAGCCCGCTATAAGGCAGCAATTGAACGAGACCCCAAAAACGCAGCGGCTTGGAGTGCGCTCGGTGACCTTTACTTGGAAGCCAAAAGATACGACGATGCGATTTTGTGTTATGAGAAGGCAGTGCAACTTATGCCTAACGACCCGACAGAGAAGCGAAAACTGCTGCGGGCAAAACAGCTGAAAAGCGGAGCGGAAGCGAAAGGCAAATTCTGCCCGCAGTGCAAATCACCGACTCCGCTGCTCGCCGTTCAATGCCCCAATTGCGGTTACGAACTGAGTGTCCCCGTTTGGGTTTACTTGCTGGCAGCGGCTAAGGACAAATCGGCGATGGCAAAAGTTTCTGTGGCATTTGTTTTGGCGTTTTTGGCGGCGAGTGTTTGGCTGACCTTGTTCCTCGCGCTCAATTCTTTCGGGCGAGCCATATTGGTCTTGGCGACTTTAGCGGCAATTTGCGTCGTCGCTTTGATGGAGTTGAGAAAGTGAGTTTGCTTTTCGCTCCAACAAAATTCGCCAGCCAAACTGGTTGCGGATGACAAGCCCGTCATTCCGCCACTTTCGGAAGATCTCCCTCATCGCGGCGAAGTCGCCTTTGTCAAAAAGAACGATGCCGTCTTCCAAAACCTCCAAAAGCAGTGGGTGCAAACTGTCAAACATGCGCTTCCACTCCGAGCGAGCGTAAGGGAAAACTTCCAAGTTGCCTTCTGCCAAGTCAGCGAATTGACCTATGCGGTCAATCAGCCTCAAGCCATCGTCAACGCTCAAGCCGATGAAAACATCCAAGTCACTTCGCACGGTCCACTTGCCTTTCGCAGCCGAGCCGAAGACGACGATGAAGGCAATTTCATCTCCCCGTTCGCTCAGCACCCGTTCCACGAACTTTTTCAGGTTTTCCGCTTCAGGGTGAGCCGACAATGTTTCGGGCAAATTGGACAACGAGTTCAGCATCGCGCACAGCCTCCCGTGCGTCGTGTTCAAAAAACTGGTCAACGGGCGCACCTCGGTCAAAAGCATTGGGGTAGCGCGTCGGAATGTAGTAGCGGTTGAGCCGAGCGCATGCTTGACGAACCTCGTCAGGAATTGAGACAAAGGTTTGCAACCCTTGAAGCAACAGGTTCAAATTGTGCCCGAACAAATACTGCCTAAAATGTTCGCCCAAAGCCTTTAGGGCTTTCTCAGCCGCTTGCTGGCAAGTGAAGCAACACCATGACCAATGCCCATGCTCCAACAAATCTCTCGCCACTTGCAATTCTGCTTCCGCCTCACGCAGCCAGTCTTTCGTCCGTTGCAAAGCAAATCACCTCAACGCTTTCAGTGTTCAGGCACAACGGTTTCCTGCCGGGATTGTTGCGTTTGTTGTGTCAAGGCTTGAAGGGCTTCGCCCAAGGTGAGGGAGAGTCCTTTCTCGTCAACGAACAACATCTGCCGCCGAGCAATGCTCCTTGCGTCCATGATGATTTTCGGCTTAGCCGCCAATGCCTCCTCAATGGCTTCAAGGTAGAGCCGAACGCGAGTGACTTCAGGGAAGTTGCGGTAAACTTCGGCGAGCATCAAAAACCTTTGAGACTCGCCCAAAGCGTGCAGGGAGCGGCGGATGCGATATGCCTTTGCCGCCTCAACCTGCTCCACCGCTTTCCCTTTTGCCAGAGGGATTTGCTCGTTGCGGTAGGCTTCCGCTTGGTTGACCATAGCCAACTTCTGCTCAAAGGCGGCAGCGACCATCCTGAAAGCGTCAACGACTTCAATGGGCGGATGGACATCTTGAAACTTCACAGCGACGATTTCCACTCCCGCCCGATACGCCGACAAAATCCTCTGCATCCTCTCGCGAACAACCCTTTCCAACTCCCGTCTCTCGGAAACGAGCAACGAATCAAGGTGCACTTGAGCGGCAACTTCTCTGATGACCCTTTCCCCCACCGAACGAATTAGTTCGTCGGCATTGGCAACTCGGAAGAGGAAATCGGTGGTATCGGCTACTCGGTAATGGACTACGGCGTTCACCGATGCGAGATTTTCGTCACCCGTGACCACCAGCGACTCTTCAGGCAACTTTCGGTAGCGCCCATACTTGTGCGGAAAGTCCCACTCATAAACGAGTGGCTCTTGCCCACGCTGTGAGGGTGGGACTGTCCTGAAACCGATTTCAACTCGCCTCAACTCATGCTTGCGAACTTTCCACAACTTCGTCAGCGGGAACGGCAAGCGATAGTGAATGCCCGCCGGAACATCCTTTGCAATCACGCGCCCCAAAAATTGGACGATCGCAACTTCGTCGCAGTTGACAATGTAAACGCCCGAAAGCGCCCAAAGGGCAAAAGCGCCAATGCAAGCGCCGACAACAAGTTGCCTTTTGTGGCTTGCAAGCCACCCTTGAAACCTCGGAACAGTTTGGACAAGTTCCGACGAAAACTCCTGCCATCGCTCGCTTATTCGCTTCAACCACGAGCGCAACTTTGTTTCGGTGCGGTAAGTTAGCAACCGCAGGGAGTTGAGGACAACGAGCAGCGATGCAACTTGGTGCATGATTGCAGCGCCAATTGGCTTCAAAATTCCCGCACCAGCAGCGAAAACGCCGATGGCGTTCACGCCGATAGCGAAGAGCAGCAAATTTTGCCTGATGGTGCTCAAAGTCCGCCGGCAAACATCAACCGCTTCAGGCAACTTGCTCAAATCGTCGGTCATCAAAACGATGTCAGCAGCCTCAATGGTCACATCCATCCCGATGCCACCGAGGGCAATTCCCACATCGGCAGCGGTCAAAACTGGGGCGTCGTTAATTCCGTCACCGACCATTGCCACTTTCATGCCTTGCTGCTGCAATTGCTTGACAATCTCAACCTTGTCCTGAGGCAAAAGTTCAAAATGCACTTCGTCAACCCCGACTTGCTGAGCAATCCTCTTTGCAACTAAAGCGTTATCGCCGGTCAGGAGAACGATGCGCTTAATGCCCATCGCCCGCAAACTTTCAACCGTCTCTTTGGCTTCAGTTCGCAACTGATCGGCGAGGGCGATGATGCCAACGACTTGAAACTTCGGTGCAGGGTGCTGAGTGCGGGGTGCAAGGGTTGTGTCAGGATGCTGGCTAAGTTCGGAAACGGTTTCGGAGCAGGCGACGATGGCAGCAGTGAAGCCTTGCTGAGCCAACGCTTCAAGTTTCTCCGAAACGGTCTCGTCAATGTCCCCAAGTTGCTCGGCGATGAAACTCTTGCTCCCGACGAGAACAGTCATTCCACCAACTACGGCTTTGAGCCCCATGCCTGGGTAGGCTTGGAAATCTTCGGCAGGCGAAATTTTCAGGTTTCGCTTCTTCGCCTCGTCCAAGATGGCTTTGGCAAAGACATGTTCGGACATCTGCTCGGCTGCTGCAGCGAGGCTTAAAACTTCATCTTCAGTTCGCTCACCCAATGGGACGATGGCTTGGACTTTCGGTTTGCCTTCCGTCAGCGTTCCAGTTTTGTCAAGGGCTATGCAATCCACTTCCGCCAGTTGCTCAATGTAGATGCCGCCTTTAGCGAGGATGCCGCTTTTAGCCAACCTTCCCAAAGCAGCGACGACGGCTGTCGGCGTCGCCAAAATCATGGCACAGGGGCAGGCGACGATGAGCACTGAGACGACGCGGAGCCATGTTTGTTTCGCTTCCAAGCCAAGCCCAAAGCGTGACAGCAAAAATGTCAACCCACCGACCAAAAGCAAGACGGGCACGAACCATTGGGCATACTTATCGGCGAGCCTTTGGACTTTGCCTTTCCGCTCTTGCGCCTCCTTGACCAACTGGACGATTTGTCCCAATTTCGTCTCGCTTCCCACATGCGTCGTTCGGATTGCCAAAACACCGAACTCGTTCAGCGTCCCCGCAAAAACTTCGTCACCTTCAGACTTCTCAACGGGCACGGATTCACCTGTCAGCGGCGCTTGGTTAACTGACGAGTGACCAGAAACCACAACTCCGTCGACAGGGATTCGCTCGCCGGGGCGAACAATTACGATGTCGCCAACTTGCACTTGTTCAATCGGAACTTCCAACTCTTCACCGTCTCTGCGAACGCGGGCAGTTTTTGGGGCAAGTTCCAGCAACTGTTCCAGAGCGCTGTGGGTTTTCACCACGGCGTAATGTTCCAGAGCGCCACCGATGAGCATGATGAAGATGACTTCGGCGGCAGCGAGGTATTCGCCGATGAGCAAAGCGGCGATGGCTGCGATGGAGACAGCGAGGTCGGCGCCGATGCGCCTGTGGACAAGCAATTCGGCGAAGGACTCGTAGAAAATCTGCCAACCGCCGATGACTGTCAGCAAAACAGCAGTGTCCAGATTAGTGCCCGGCAAGGTTTTGAAAACTCCCAGCGCGTTCAAAAGAATGCCGACCCCGATTGCCGCTATGAAGCCCCATTCACGCCAGTTCAAATTCCTGCCTTCGTCCATTTTCCTGCACCCGCCAAAATTCGTTTGGGCGACCGTAGAAAATGATAACCCAGCCGACAGCGAACTCAACGGCGACCGATAACTTGCGAAACCGCTTTGTTAAGGGCAAACTTGGACTTGACTCACTCGTGAAAGCGGTAAGCCTTGAGGTGATGGGGCATGTTTTGGTGGATGGTTTTGGCGACTGTCTTGGTGGCAAGCGAAGGGCAATTCAAAATCATCAACCTGACACCGCATTGCAACAGGACTGTCAGCGTTGATTGGATTGACCCAAACTCCTTCGCTGGCTTGGTTGCAGGCGAGCGGTGGATTTTCGGCGTGCCGTTCTTCATCGTTGACCCCGCGCTCAACAATGGGAGAGTGGCTGTCCGCGATTTTGAAATTCCCATCAACGCTCCCGCCACTTTCCTGTTTGCTCTCATCGCCAACCCGCAACCTAACGCTCTCTTGGTCGTTCGCTATGAGGACGGGAAAGAGCAGCAGTTTTCGCTGGCTGATGCCGTCCCTGCCATCGTCGCTCATCCGCCCCTTTATCGTTGGCACATTGACATGGTTGCCATCAAGGTTGAGCGACGGACAATCAAGTCGGTCCGGATTGAAGGGGCAGATTTGTTCGCATTGACTTTGAGCACTCACTCAGAAGCCGATTTGAGCGAGACATTCAAAACTTTGAACCGCCGCCGCGAACAGTGGAGAGTTGAGCAGGCAATTGTTGCGCAACTTCAGGCGCTGCGTGATAACTTGGCTTCGCTGAAAGGTCGCATTGCCGTTTTGCCTGTGCCGCCACCCGATTCAGTTCAAAGCCATCCACTTTTCTCAACTTTGAGCAAAGCAGGCTTGACCGAACATTGGGTTCTACTTTCTCCCGCACAACTCGTTGATGGCGCTTCCTTCTCGGCGCAACGGTTCCCTGTCGCCATCTACCTTTCTGGCGAGCGTTTTTACTACACCGTTGCCCGACCGAACGATGTCGTTGAATCGTTGAAAGAGTTCCTGCGGGACGGTGGTCTGTTGCTCGTGTTTGCATCGCAGCCGTTCCCTTTCTACTACGATGAGCGGGGCAAAGTTGTAGGCAACGCCGATGCTTTCGGTTTGCCAGTTCGCGGCGGTTGGGAGAAGCCACCACAAGGCGTCAAGTTAGTTTTTCACGCTAACCCAAACCAAAACATCGTCCCTGACTTGCCCAAAATCATCCCGTTCCCGGAAGAAGGCGATTTGCGTTGGAGACCAATTGTCAAGCCACAAGGGCGAGAAGGCGTTGATTTCGTTTACACGCCACTTTTGACCTTGCGGGACGAAAGCGGCAAAGAATATGGCGATGGCGCTGCCGTGCTGGAATACAAGACGGGCGATTTCGCTGGCGGTCGTCTCGTCTATGTTTGGCACACCCTTTGGCAAACCGATGCGAAGTTGCCCCTTTTGACTGGATTGCTGCGGTGGGTTGTTCAAACAGTGCAAGAGCGCCCGCCAATTGCCCGCACCGTCATTCATCGTGCCCAAACTCCCATCCGTGTTGACGGGCAGTTAGACGAACCTGAGTGGAGAATGGCGACAGCGCTTGAACTGAAAGACATCAAAGGGCGCGATGCGCCCAAAACAATTGCCCGCTTGCTTTGGGATGACCGCTACCTTTACATCGCCTTTGAGTGCGAAGACAAGGACATCTGGGCGACGAAGACTCAGCGGGACGACTTCCTGTGGGAAGAGGAAGTCGTTGAGGTTTTCATTGACCCTGAAGGCGACGGGTTGAACTACTACGAGTTCCAAGTTAACCCTTTGGGCACGCAGATTGACCTGCTAATTCCCGACGCCGTTGAAGGCGTCAAGCACGGCAAAAAGAACGCTGAGTGGAACTGCAAGGGATGGCTCAGCGCCGTGAAAGTTCGCGGAACTGTCAACAAACGAGACGATTCCGATGAAGGTTGGACGGTTGAAATGGCAATCCCGCTTTCAGAGATGCTTCGTCCCTCGTCCCCCGTCCCTCGTCCCGGCATTAATTGGCGGCTCAACTTGTATCGCATTGACCGACCGAAAGGCAAAGAGGATGACCCACTTTTGCTCTCGTGGTCAAAATGCATCACTTGGTTTCACGAACCCGAACGGTTTGCCCGCGTGACCTTCGCTGGGAATCCATACGCCGACGATTTCCGACTTTACCCTGATGGCAGTGACGGCAGACCGACATGGACGCCTTTAAGGGGCGAATGGCGGGTGGAAGGCGGAGTTTACTATGGGACTGATGGCGGAACCGATGGTTGGGTTGCGCTCGGCAGCAAGATTGGGTTTGATTGGTGGCAGGATTACGAGGTGACAGTTCGGTTCAGGGTTTTGGAATTCGGCAGCGATTGGCGAGATGGCTTTTGGGTTGCCTTCCGCTTCTCCGACCCTGATAACGCCTACTCGCTCAACTTCTATCACGGTCAAGGCGGCGTGGTTCAATTGCACAAGGTGCGCAACGGGATAAGCACCGGCGATGATAACCCACTCGCTGCGGCGAAGTGGACGCCTGACAACGAGTGGCACGAATTGACCTTGAGGGTTCAAGGCAACCGAATAACCGCTTGGCTTGACGGCAAGCAACTGTTCTCCGTTGCTGATGAGAATTTCAATGGGTTGCCGCCACTTGAGCGGGGCGCAATCGTCCTGTCACCACGACGCTGGTCACAATCCAAAGGTCACACGAGGGTGGCAATAGGTCGGGTCACGGTGAGATTGATTGAGTAGCGAATGCCTCGGGAGGTGGCGAAAATGAAGGCAGTTTTCCCATCGGTCATTCCAGTCATCATCGTCGCTTGCGCTTTCATGTCCTTGCTAACGACCCGCTTACAAGGCACGCAAGCCAAGATTCCGCCAAACGAAAAAGCGATTGAAGAGGTCAAACAAGGTAAGCGCAAAGTCGCTTACGCTTCTTGGTGGGGATTTGACCCTGAGGATGCAACTGAGGCGTTGCAAGCGGCAATTGACTCTGGCGCTCCCAAAGTCGTCGTTGAAAACATGGGCAGACCTTGGATTGTCAGCAGGACAATCAACTTGCGCAGCAATCAGGAAATCGTGTTTGAAAAGGGCGTCATCGTTGAGGCTAAAAAGGGCGCTTTCTTGGGCAAAGGCGATTGTCTCTTCCTCGCGGCGCTGCAAAGAAACATAACCATCATCGGCTACGGCGCTGTGTTGCGGATGCGAAAACTTGACTACACCCAGCCGCCATACGAGAAAGCGGAATGGAGGCATGCGCTCAGCATCCGAAGTTGCGAGAATGTGAGAGTGTTTGGCTTGACCCTTGCGAGCAGCGGCGGCGATGGGATTTATCTCGGCGTCGCAAAGCGGGGCGTCCCGAATTCCAACATCCACATCAAAGATGTCGTCTGCGTTGACAATTACCGACAAGGCATCAGCGTCATCAGTGCGGAGAATGTGCTCATGGAAAATGTCGTGATGAGGGACACAAGCGGGACGCCACCGATGGCTGGCATTGACTTTGAACCCAACGACCCAACTGAAGTGCTCTCAAACATCGTGATGAGAAACTGCGTCGTTCAAAACAACTCAGGTGATGGCTTCGCTTTCTACCTGCACAACTTGAACTCCACTTCGCGACCGATTTCCATCCGGTTGGAAGGTTGCAGGTCAATCGGGAACAGGCGCAGCGTCAGCATATCCGTCGGCAACAGCAAAGAGAAGACGGTCAGCGGCGTCATTGAGTTTGTTGACTGCAAGTTTGAGGGCAGTGAGGGCACTGGCATATACATTGCCCAAAAGCCGCCTTTCGGGTGCAAAGTCCGGTTTGTCAAGTGCGAAATCAGCGATGCTGCGCTGGAGCAAGTAACTCAATCGCCAATCATGTTCGCGAGTGCGAGGGGGAACTTTGAACCCATCGGTGGCGTTGAGTTCATTGATTGTGTCGTCAGAGACAAGGTTGAACGCTTGCCAATGGCTTTCTTCAACCCAGCGGGTGTGGAGTTGACCGATGTCATCGGCACGCTCACTTTGATTCGCGATGGGCGAGCCACAAAGTTTGAACTCACTCGGGAATTAATCAACGAGTGGTTTCCGCAGCAGGCGTTCAAAGTATTCCCGAAATTTGAGGTCAAAGGCGCAAAGTTCGTCCCTTTGATCCCTGACGCAAAATTCCCGCAAGGAGTTTCGTCCACAGCACGGCTGCGCGGGGTTGCCGAGTTTTTGGTCTGGGCAAACGCTGGTGAAAAAGTGGCTTTCACTTTGAAAGTGCTTCCCGTCGGGAAAGTTGAGGTGCGCCCAGCAAAGTTGGCGATAACGACGCCTTCAGGGAAAGTCATTGGGATGAAAGATGCTGTCGCCGAACGCGACAATGACTATGAGTTTGTCGCCGACGAAACTGGGGCATTCCGAATCACTTGCGATGCGGGCAACGCGACTGTCACGCTTTCAAAATGCACCCACAGGTTTTGCCTTTTCGCTGGTGAAGGCACTTTCCATTTTCTCGGGACTGTCGGCGAGTTTTTCTTCCTTGTCCCGAAAGGGGTGAGGGAGTTCGGAGTTAAAGTCATAGGCGGTGACGGAACTGAGTTGGTTAAGGTCACCGTTCGCGACGGATTTGGGCGAGTTGTGGCTGAACGGGACAACATTGCGCTGTGGCAATTCGCCATAACGAGGGAGAACGAAGAAAGCGACGAAATCTTTTCCGTCAAGTTTGATCGCCCTTCTATTGGCGTCCTTGAGGACTTTTTCGTCCAACTCCAAGGCATCCCACCTTTGCTCGCACCTGTCAGAGAAGCGTTGCTCAAACCGTATTGACGGGACGGGGAACGCGGGACGAGAGACGGAGAAACGGTGAAACGGTGAAGCGGAGAAAGGGAGAAATCACGCATCACGCTTCACGAGTCACGGATGATTTTGTGAAATGGAAGGTGGTGTCGGATGCGGGAAGTCAGAGAATGGCTCAATTGGATTGAAGCGAACGAGTGGAAGCAATGGGCGACAGAAGTTTACGGCAAGGCGTGGGAGGGGAGATTTTCGCCATTCAAGGCGCTTTTGACGGCGACCGCAAAGCGGTTTGGTGAATCAGCGCAGGTCTTCCTTGTCCGAGCGCCGGGGCGGCTGAACTTGATGGGGCGACACATTGACCATCGCGGCGGCTTCGTCCACCCGATTGCTCTGCCCCGTGAAATCTTGTTGACTGTCCGACCCCGAGATGATGACATAGTGATTGCGCATCACGCAGAACCGGAAAAATTTCCTTCGCACGCTTTCCGTTTCGGCGAGGTTGCTCCCGCTAAACCGCTGAGCGTTGACGAATGGGAGTGTTGGACGAGGGAAAAGGCAACTCAGCGAAAAACTGTCGCTGGTTGGGCGATTTACGCTGAAGCTGCAGCGGCGACAATCGTCAATTGGCACAAGGAGTTTGGCATCAGTGACTTGTCTTCCCTCAGAGGTCTTGAGGCTGTCGTTTACGGTGACATTCCCCCTGAAGCGGGATTGAGTTCATCGTCGGCGCTTTTCGTCGCTTTTCTCGTTGCCTTGCTTCACCGAAACATTGGCGCTTCGCTTAACACTCGTTCTTTGCCGCCGGAAATTTGCGGCTACGGTGAGTGGTATGTTGGAACGAGGGGCGGTGCGGGTGACCATGCTGCAATCCTTCTGGCGGAAACGGGCAAAGTGATGCGCATCGGTTTCTTCCCGATGAACTTCGAACTTTTGCCTTTTCCCGAAGAACTTTGCTTGCTCGTCATGGACAGCGGCGAAAGGGCACACAAAGCGGGTGGCGCTCGCGCGGAGTTCAACAGAAGGGTAGCAGCATACGAAGTCGGGATGATGATTTGGCACGAGCGTTTCCCCGAACTGCGGGAACGGTTGCGATACTTGCGCGATGCAGCGCCGTCTCGGTTGGGCGATGAGGGGTTGGTTTATCATCTTCTGAAAGCGCTACCGAGGTATGCAACTTTTGATGAACTGGTGGAACTTTTGCCGAACCGAAAAAATAGGTTGCTTCAACTTGCCGCAACTTGTCAAGCAGAAGGAAAAACTCCCTTTAACTCGTCCCTCGTCCCTCGCCCCTCGCCCCTTGAAATTCGCGGGACTTGTTGGTTCGGTGTTGCTGAATGTGAGCGGAGCGAAATGTTCGGGCAAGTTTTGCAGGAAGGCGACATTGACCGCATCGGTGAACTGATGACCGTAAGCCACGATGGTGACCGAGTGACGAGATGGCGCGACAGCGAACCATCGCCGTTTCAGTTCCCTACCGATGATTTCACCCTTGAAGCCTTTGAGCAAAACAAAGTGCCCATTTGGAAACAAGCGGGAAGTTACCGATGCAGCACGCCAGCCATTGATTTCATCGTTGACACCGCTTTGAGGGTCGGTGCGCTGGGCGCTCAACTTTCGGGTGCAGGTTTAGGCGGCTGCGCTATGGCTTTGGTGCGAAGGGACGAAGCAGAACAAATCGCCGAAAGGATTGCAAGCAATTACCAAAGGGCGTTAGGCATGGAACTTTCATGGTTCACCGCCGAACCCTGCAAAGGCGCACAAGTCCTTTCAGAGCCATAAGGAAACTGTTGAAAGTGAAAGGCAACTCGTTCCTTTTGTGCGCGGCTTACAATGCAAGCCGTAAAAATTCCACCATTTTGGCTAAAACTGACCGCTTCCTGACCCTTTACATCCGAACAACGATGAGGCATAATAGCAGCGACAATCATCTTGGGGAGGGAACAAAGATGATGAAAACTGGGAGGGCAAAAATGAGCACAGCCGAAAAGAAAGGCGCTCTCTCGGTTAAACTCTGTCTGCTTAACCTTTTGCTTGCTTCTCCTCATCCCTTTCGCCACTAAAACTTTCTCTCAACCTCCCGACCCCTCTCAAATCCCTGAACCTCAAATTGCTTACGCCCTTCACGCAACTTGGGACCCTGACTTAACCGACAACAACCCTTCTGTCTGCACAAATTCAGGGACAGTCGCAGTCCCTTGGT